>FTCB01000737.1_pt1 | contig 36713 bp, 28 predicted proteins | sample 1639431 | NCBI WGS metagenome assembly FTCB01 (sample SAMEA3914864, study PRJEB12502) | metagenome | biome: forest; material: soil | place: USA | collected 2012-03-12 | depth 0.3 m
GGTTTTTATAGTCTTTCTCGGATGCTGCAAGATTTTTCTGACACTTTTTTTCAATTTAGGCAAGCTTTCTGATTTCAAAAATCCTCAAATTTGATAATTCGTGATGGGCGCGACCTTCGGCTCGGAAACGATTTTTTTGCCGGTTGAAGATGGATTTTTTTCCCGTCGCTTGTTTTCCTGATGAACGTCCTCACGATGAACGCCATTGAAACTCCAATGTTAAACGCAGGCCAGCGACTGGCCGGATGCTACACGCTCAAGCATTGCTTATCGGAGCAGGCGGAAAATGCAGTCTGGCTCGCTCAGGATGAGGTGCTCGGCAAAGAGATCACCCTTCACTTTATCCCCTCCGCCATTCTGCGCGACCAGCGCGCCGTCGCGGAATTGCGCCAGGAAGTGAAGCGGAACCGCCAGTTGATTCACCCCAACATCCTGCGCGTGTACGATTACGTGGAGGACGGTGCCACCGCCGCGGTCTCGATGGATAAGTTTGATGGCCGCAGCCTCGCCGAGATCCTGAAGAGCAAAGGCGCGCTGGAGCCGCAGGAGATTCAGCCCTGGATTGCCCAGCTCGCCGAGACGCTCAGCGACGCCCATCGCATCCAGCTGATTCACCGCGATCTGGCGCCGGATAATTTGATCGTCCGCTCCAACGGCAACATCCTCATCAGCAGCTTCGGCATCGGCCGTTCCATGCGCGATGCCATGGAGCGCGCGGGCATCGCCAAGGGCGAGACCGCGCACCTCTCTTATATGAGCCCCCAGCAGATCGACGGCGATCGCCCCATCCCGGCGGACGACGTCTACGGGCTCGGCGCTTTGATTTTTGAACTCCTGACCGGACGCCCACCCTTCGTGGGCAATGAACTCGTGCCGCAGATTCGCAAGGCCCAGCCGCCCGCGATCAATGCGCTGCGCGCGGAACACGGGAAGGCCGCGGTGCCCGACGTTTGGCAAAACGTCGTGGAAGCCTGCCTGGCCAAGACCGCGGAACAACGTCCGAAGAGTTGCGGGGAAGTGGCGTCGATGATCGCCGGCAGTCGCAGTGCGCCGGCATCTTCGCCAGCAACGGCCGTCGCGCCGGCCCGCGTGGAAATTCGTGAGAGTGCCGCACCCTCACGCTCGGCCCCGAGCGAGTCCCCCGCCAAGACACCCGTCGAAAGCGCCCCCGCCAAGGATAGTCCAGCTACTTCATCTGTGAAAGCCACATTGCCACCGACGCCACCAGCCACCATCGCCATCGCTCTCGCCAGCGCCGCTAAAAAAAGCGCTCCAGCGGTTCCGGCCAATTATCCCGACTTGGAACGTCCTGGGTCCAAACGAGCCGCTGTGCTCGTGGCCCTCGCCGCCGTCGCCCTCGGCGCCGGCGTGATGATCCACAATATGTCGGAGAACGGGAACGACGACACCGACAAATCCTTTACGGATCAACCGAACGGCAATAGCGCCGCTCCCGCCAACGGTTCCACCGCTGCCCCGGCGCCCGACTCCACGGGAAACAACCACCCTGCCGCTTCCGAGCAAGGCGCCTCCGCCAATCCCGGTACCCTGGCGAACAACGCCGGGAGTGCTGACGCGAACCCCGGTAGTCCCGGCAATAGCAGCGACGCCGGACAGCCTCCCACGCCGCCGGATGCGGACAAAGTGGTCGGCAACAACGAACCCTCGCACGTCACCAAGCCGCCCACGCCACGGCCCACGAAGCCCACGCTGATCGGCGAGCCGGTGAAGGAAAACACCAAGCCGCCCGTGAATGTCGCGGAGGAAACGCCCAAGACTCCCGAGAAGCCCGCCAAAACCGAGACGCTCCCGGAAAAGGCCGTCGTGCCCGCCGTGGTGGACAACACGCCCGCGGCAGCCCTGCCCGAAATTCCCGTCGTTCCGCCGAAGCTCGTCATCCCGCCGAACGCAACCACCGCTCAGCTCGAGCAGTTGCTCGCCGAGCGCCAGGCGGCCGCGGATAAATTTTCGGCGGCGGAAAAGGCCGTCGATACCGCCGGCAAGGAAGCCGCGAAACAGCGCGACGCCAAGCAGGTGGAGATCGAGCAGGCCGGCAAAGCTTACGATATCCGGAAGAAAGGTCTCGTTCAGGTCATCACGCAGGGCAGCGACGCCGAGAAGGAAGCCGCCCGCATGGAGGAAAAACTCAAGAGCGCGAAAGCCGCTGCGGTCGAAGCCGTGAAAGCGGCCGAAAACGCGGAGAAGGCGCTGACGGAGTACAACACCCAAGCCGCCGAAAAGGTCAAAGCCAAGAAAAAGGCGGAGGACGATCTCGCGCAGCTCGTGCTCGCTGGGAAGAACACCGCCAAGCCGCTGGACGATTTGAATAACCAGGTCACCAAGGCGGAGTCGCTCCGCCAGCAGGCCGCGACCGGGCTGAAGCAGCTCGAGCAGGACAAGTCGGCCCTTGCGGCGCAGCTCGCCAAGGCGCGCGCGGCCGAAGCCGAAGCCCTGCGAAAAGCGAATCGCGAGAAGATCGCGGGCATCGAAGCGCAGATGAAACCGCTTGAAGCCGAGGCCACGAAGATGAAGAGCGCCCTCGCGCAGTTGAAGGATCTGGGCGCGGCGGGCGAAGGCGCCGCCAAGCAAATCCAACAGCAGCTCGACGAAGTGAACGCCAAGATCTCCGCCAAGGAGGAAGAGATCAAAGCGCTCAACGGCGGCGCCCTGCCCGGCACGGACAGCAAGCGCGGCAAGAAGGGCGCCACGCCCGTCCCGCCGAAAACCGGCGCGACCGCCACGGAACAGCCGGCCACGCCCACCGCAACCGTGGGTAACGCCGGCACCACCGCCGCCATGGCCGCCGCACGCACCCCCGCGCTTCCGGCCGCCAGCCCGCTGACACCGCTCCCGGCCAATCCGCCCGCGGCCCCGGCTCCCACCGTGCCTCCGGTCCCCGCCTCGAATGTCATCACCATCCCGGATCCCGCCCCCGCCCCTGCCGCTGCCAGCGAAACCAACTCCCTCGGCATGAAGTTCGCCGACGTGGGCAGCGTGCAGTTTGCGATTTATCCAGTCACCCGGCAACAATTCGAAGTGTTCGCCAAGTCCACTAATCTCAACAGCAACGCGTGGCAGGATGCCTTTCAGCCCGGCCCTTTTCACCAAGGCCCGGATCATCCGGTGGTGAATGTGACCTGGCGCGAGGCCGACGCCTTTTGCAAATGGCTCACCGAGCGTGAACGCAAAACCGGCCAGCTCAAGTCGGGCGAAGTTTATCGCCTGCCTACGGATCAGGAATGGAGCAAGGCCGTCGGCCTCCCCGAGGAAACCGGTTCCACGCCCGAGGATCGCGACATGAGCGTCCCCAACGTTTACCCGTGGGGCTCGCAATGGCCGCCACCAGCTGGCGCCGGCAACTACTGCGGCGAGGAAACGCGCAGCGAAAATCCCATCCAGGGCTACAACGACAGCTACGAATTCACCGCTCCCGTCGGCAAATTCAAACCCACGGCTGCCGGCCTCTACGACATGAGCGGCAACGTCTTCCAATGGGTCTCCGATGACTGGAACAAGGACCACCAGCAAAAGACCCTCCGCGGCAGCTCCTGGAAAAGCGGCGACATCCAACTCAGCCTCCTCTCCTCCTGCCGCGCCTACGCCAAACCGACTACCCCCAACGAAGCCTACGGCTTCCGCGTGGTAAAAGCCCCGGACAGCAAGTCCGGCAAGCACTAAGCAGCAGCGCACACCAAGGGTGAAAAGTAGGGCGCCGCTCCGAACGTGAGCGCCGTTGCTGAATCGAGCGGAGCGAGATAGCCTGCCGCAGGCAGCCCGAAGGCCGAGCGCGAAAGCGCTCGGCAAAGCGCCGACTTCCAGTTGGCCGTCTCGTAGCGCGAAGCGCCCATCCAAAGGTATTGCCAAAGCAGGCCCTACCCGCCTTCGCGCTTTCAAACCTCCTCGAAATATGCCATCCTCTCTGACGAAAAGATGAGGAGGCAGTGTATCGCCCCAAGGTCGAAGTCGAGTTCCACAAAGCACTGCAGCCCACCTCATTCCCCGGCCCCCAAAACCCGCGAAAAAAGTCAGCAAAAAGCGGCCTGTACCTCTGAAAACCCATCCCATTCCAAGCCACCCAAAACGCCGCCTCCGGCGAATCCATTAGGCCTATGGGGCCTATAAGGCCTATCTCTGTTCGTTCTCCCAAAGATTTCCCCTCATAAACGCTTTCTCTCCCGTGGCTTCGCACCGCGACCAAAAACCCGTCACTCTCTTCCGAAGGGCTCTCTTCGGAGCACTTTCCTCCACCCTCTTCCTGGCCCCCACCCTCGCCGATGACGCCGCCACGCTCTGGACCAAAAAGGTGCAGCCGCTCTTCGACGTCCAATGCGTGAAATGCCACGGCCCGCTGGAACAAAAAAGCGGCCTGGAACTCGATACTCCCGAGGCCATCCTGAAAGGCGGCGATGACGGCGCCGTGATCACCGCCGGCAAACCCGAGACCAGCCTGCTCTACCAGCACCTCGCCGCGGATGCCGATCCGCACATGCCGCCGAAAAAGCAGCTCACCGATGCCGAGCGCGAAACGGTGCGTGCCTGGATCGCCGCCATGTCGGCAGCGCCTGCCGCGCCCAAAGTCGTTCCTGCCACCGAGCGAAAGTTCACCTCCATCACCGAGGCCGTCGATACCCTCATCGCCGAAGGCTGGACCCAGCGCAATGTGAAGCCCGCTGCCCCGGTCAGCGATCCCGTCTGGTGCCGCCGCGTCTACCTCGATCTCGCGGGCCGCATCCCCACGCTCTTCGAGCTCCGCGATTTCCTCAGTCAGCCTGCCGAAACTCGGCACGCCGCGCTCGTCGACCAACTGCTCGCCTCGGCCGACTACCCCGTGCGCATGCGGGAGCTGTGGGACTTCTTCCTCATGGGCCGCACCAAGCGCGACAACCAGGAGGAGCGCCGCAAAAAGAACGGCTGGTGGGCCTTCCTCGAAAACGCCTTCCGCGCGAATCGCCCGTGGAATGATGTGGTGCGCGACATCCTCGTCGCCCGCGCCACCAACCCGGACAACCAGGGCTCCGCCTGGTTCCTTTACGAGCGTCGCAACGAATTCCAGCGCATCGCCGAAGCCGTCGCCCCAGTCATCTACGGCACGAAGATCGACTGCGCGCAGTGCCACGACCACCCGCTCGCGCGCGAGATCAAGCAGGCGCACTACTGGGGCCTTGTGGCCGCCTTCAACCGCGGCAAGAACATCGAGCGCGGCAACGAAGTCAGCGAGTCGGCCGTCGGCGGCTTCATCAATTTCACCAACCTTAAAAAAGAATCGCAGCCCGCGCTGCTCACTCTGCTCACCGGCAAGACCGTCGACGAACCCCGGCCCGCCGGCGATCAAAAGGAGGACGACGGCGACGATAAATACGTCGACCCCAAAGCCAAGGTGCGCGTCCCGAAATTCTCGCGCCGCGAAGCTTTCGCCGACGCCGCCACGCAGGAAAACCCACTGCTCGCCCGCGCCTTCGTGAACCGCATGTGGGCCGCTTTCCTCGGACGCGGCATCGTGCATCCCGCGGATGAAATGAACGCGCGCAACGTGCCGAGCCATCCCGTGCTGCTCGACTGGCTCGCGCAGGATTTCGCCGCGCACCACTGCGACACGCGCCGCCTCGTCCGCGGACTCGTGCTCTCCCGCGTCTACGCGCTCGGGGTGAGTTCTGCCGAATCTCCCGAAGCCTTTGCCGGAGCGATCGAGCGCTCGCTTTCCGCCGAGCAAATCGCCCGCTCCTGGCGCATCGCCGCGGGCCGCACCCCCGAGGATGAAACCCTCCGCCGCGCCGTGGTGACCGCGCTGCCCGACGTCCTGCCCAAGGAATACAACGCTACCTTCCAGCAGGCCCAATTCCTTACCAACTCCCCCGCCATCACCGAGATTTTCAAGCCGACGGCCACCGATACCACCGGCCTGCTCGCCGCACTTCCGAGCGCCGAAGCCCGCGTGCCCGCCGCCTTCCTTGCCGTGCATGGCCGGCTCCCCGATGCCGATGAAGCCGCGCAAGCCGCCGCCTTTTTGAAAGCGCACTCGGGTCCGCCATCCGACGGCGTGCGCGATTTGTTGTGGGCGCTGACCACCAGCGCCGAATTCCTCACGATGCCGTGAACCCAAATCATCCAAATCTCAAACCGGGCCAATGCCCCACGAATGAACACGTGCTGCATCGGCGCCTCTTTTTGAAAGGCCTCGCCGGCGGTGCGCTCGCCAGCATCACGAGCTTCGCCGGCCTGTTCAAAAATCCGCTCTTCGCCGAGGCAACCAAGCGCGCGCAAAAGCACTGCATCCTGCTCTGGCTTTGCGGTGCGCCGAGCCAGTTTGAAACGTGGGACCCCAAGCCGGGCCGTCCTTCCAGCGGGCCTTTCCCGAGCATGCCGACTAAAATTCCCGGCGTCCATTTTTCGTCGCTCATGCCGCGCTGCGCCGGCATGGCGGACCGGCTAAACATCATCCGCAGCATGAAGACGTCGCAGCCGGAGCACTTCCAGGCGATCTCGCTCCTGCAACGCGGCAACCCGGAACGCGCGGGCTTCACGCGCCCCACTCTCGGCAGCGCGCTGTCGCAGGCCATCGGTCAGCTCGATTCGCCGATTCCGAATTTCATCCTGCTCGACCCCATCCCCGGCGGCAACGAGTTCGAGGCGTTCAAGGCGGGCAACTGGGCCGGCTGGCTCGGCGCCGAGCATGCGCCCGTGCGCCTCGGCGGCGAATACACGCAGCTCGTCAATGCCGCGGCGGAAACCATCCCGCAGCACGATCGCGAATCGCGCGAGACGCTCCGCAAATTTCTCACCGCCAAATTCGAGCGCGATCGCCGCAGCGGCGTGGCCCGCAGCGAGAACGCCGCCTTCGAGCGAATGAAGGGCATGGCCGCCAGCGCCGATCTCTACGACGTGAACAAGCTGCCGCCCAAGGACCGCGAGCGCTACGGCCCCGGCAGTTTCGCGCAACATTCGCTCATGGCCCGCCACCTCGTGGAACACGGCGCGCCCTTCGTGATGGTCGCCAACGGCATGAATTGGGACAACCACGTCTTCCAGCACGAGATTCACCAGATGCTCGTGCCGGAACTGGATCGCGTGCTCTTCCACCTCATCAATGATCTCGAGGAACGCGGCCTGCTCGATTCCACGCTGGTCATCGCCATGGGCGAATTTGGCCGCACCCCGTGGATGAATCCCGCGCGCGGGCGCGACCACTATCCGAACGCTTGGAGCCTCATGATGACCGGCTGCGGCCTCAAGCGCGGCGTGGTCACCGGCGCCACGGATGAAGACGGAGTGGACGTGATCGAAAAGCCCTACAACGAGCAAAACCTCTTCGCGACGATCTTCACCGCACTCGGCATCAATCCTTACGCCGAATACGATCTCCCCGGCCTGCCCACCTTCCATCGCGTGGAAAACAAAGCGGAGCCCATCCGCGACCTTCTCGCGTGACCGTATGAAGCTCACTTCCATCAACGACCGCGCGCTGCCCACCGGCGTCCTCGGCCTCGCCATCACGCCCGACGGCTCCCGCGCTTACGCGTCCTGCGCGGACGGCGCGCTCTACGATTTGGAAATCGCCACGGGCCACGCCGAGCCCTTCGAGGGCCGCCACGCGTCCTTCGCCGGCGGCTGCGTGCTCCTGCCCGATGGCCGCACCGTCATCACCGGCGGCCACGACGGCTGGCTGCTGTGGCATGATGTCGAAACCCACCGGACCTGGCGCCGCGTGCACGCGCATCAATTCTGGAACTGGCAGCTCGCCCTCTCGCCGGATGGCTCGCGCCTCGCCACCGTCACCGGCCAGTACCTGCCCGGCGGCTGGAAATACGAGCCCGCACCCGAGACGGAGCCGAGCGTGAAAATTTTCGACACCACCACCGGCGATCTCATTACTTCCTTCAGCCACACACCACCCGTGCTGAGCTGCGCCTTCACGCCCGATGGCCGCCACGTCGCCGCCGCCAATCTCATGGGCGAAGTGCGCGTGTGGGAAGTGCCGTCCGCGCCCGGCAGCAAGCCGGTGTCGCAATGGACCTCGCCCGATTTCACCTCGTGGGGCACGACCAAAACACACCACTACTGCGGCGGCATCTACGGCCTCGCCTTCTCGCCCGATGGCGACACGCTGCTCTGCTGCGGCATGGGCCCGATGATCGACCCCATGGCCGGCAACGGCAAGATGACCTGGCAGCGCTTCGACTGGCGCAAAGGCGAGCGCACCGCGCAAATCAAAGACGGCCAGCACGGCTCCGGCCTCATGGAATCCCTCGCCTGGCACCCCGATGGCGCGTCCTTCGTCATGGCCGGCCGCCAGGCCCAAGGCACGTGGAACGCCGCCATCTTCTCCGCCACCGACGGCAGCCTGATCCAATCCGTCGACACCAAGAAACGCATCACCCACGCGCGCTTCACCTCCGACGGCACCAAACTGATCCTCGCCGGCGCCACCGGCCAGGGCCAGCGCAAAGCCGGCGCCTGGCAGGAATGGGGCAAAGTCCAAGTGTTCCGCGTGGAGGCCTAAGAGAGCCACGTAGCTGCAAGCGGAAGCTTGCAGTCTGCGACCTCCCGGTCGCAGCTACGAGCGAAACTGACATTCTCCTTTCCGACTTCCCGTTCCCTCCTATCGTCCGCGCCCGATGTTTACGCTGCTCAGTACCGATTCGACTTCCAAAGCCCGCCGCGGCCGGCTCGTCACGCGCCATGGCGTGATCGAAACGCCGATCTTCATGCCCGTCGGCACGCAAGGCACGGTGAAAGGGGTCTCTCCAGTCGAACTGCGCGAACTGAAAGCCCAAATCATTCTCGGCAACACCTATCACCTCTTCGTCCGCCCCGGCATGGAAGTGATGAAGCGCTTCGGCGGACTCCACCGTTTCATGGGCTGGGACGGCCCCATCCTCACGGACAGCGGCGGCTTCCAGGTTTTCTCCCTCGCGCGCCTGCGCAAAATCACCCCGGAGGGCGTCCATTTCCAAAGCCACCTCGATGGCGCGCCGATGTTCCTCGGCCCGCGCGAAGCCATGGAAATCCAGGCCACGCTCGGCAGCGACATCTGCATGCTCTTCGACGAGTGCCCGCCCTATCCCTGCGAGAAAGAATACGCCGCCAAGTCCCTCGCCATGACGCTGCGCTGGGCCAAGGCGTGCAAGGAAGTGGAAACGCCCGGGCTGAAATTCGGCATCGTGCAAGGCAGCTCCTATCCCGAGTTGCGCCGCGAGAGCGCCGAGGCGCTGGTGCAGATCGGTTTCGACGGCTACGCCATCGGCGGCGTGAGCGTGGGCGAACCCGAACCGGAAATGATGGCCGCCGTGGAATCCGCCGAGCCCTATCTGCCCGCCGACAAAGCCCGTTACGCCATGGGCCTCGGCACCCCGCCGCAAATGGTGGAAATGGTCGCGCGCGGCGTGGACATGTTCGACTGCGTGCTGCCCACGCGCATCGCCCGCAACGGCACCGCCTTTTCCGAAACCGGCACGCTCAATCTCAAAAATGCCGAGTACGCCATGGACGAGCGCCCCATCGAGGAAGGCTGCGCCTGCTACGCCTGCCGCCACTTCACCCGCGGCTATTTGCGCCACTTGATCAAAGCCAGCGAGATCCTCGGCCTGCGCCTCGTGACGCTGCACAACCTCCACTTCTACCTCCACCTCATGGAGCGCGTCCGCAACCACATCGAAGCCGGCACCTTCGCCCAATTCCGCAAAACCTTCGTCCAAAACTACGTCCCCTGGCAGCCCGAAGAGCAGGCCGAGAATAGCAAGTAGCGCCGCCAATAAAGGTAGGGACGGCGCGCCGCCGCCGTCCCCGATCTCGGGAGGGAATGTAGGGAGGGGGGATCGCTACTTCTTCCGCAACGGCTCCCACCAGGCCCGGTTCGCCACATACCACTCAATGGTCTCGCGAATCCCCTGCTCCGGCCGATGCCGCGGCTTCCAGCCAAGCTCCGACTGAATCTTACTCGAATCAATCGCATAGCGCCGGTCATGCCCCAGCCGATCGGTGACATAGCGGATGAGCGACTCCGGCTTGCCGAGCGCCGCCAGAATGCCCTTCACCACTTGAATATTCGGCATCTCCCCATCGCCACCAATGTTGTAAACCTCGCCCGCACGCCCGCGCTCCAGCACGGCGAGCGCGGCCTCGTTGTGATCGTGCACATGAATCCAGTCGCGCACGTTCAGGCCGTCACCGTAGACCGGCAGCGGGATGTCGCCGAGCGCATTGGTGATCATCAGCGGGATGAGTTTTTCCGGAAATTGATACGGCCCGTAGTTGTTCGAGCAGCGCGTCACCACCACGTCCTGCTTGAATGTGTGAAAGTGCGCCAGCGCCAGCAGGTCCGCGCTCGTCTTGCTCGCGGAATACGGCGAGCTCGGTTGCAGCGGCGAACTCTCCGTGAACCGCCCCTCCGGCCCGAGCGAGCCGTACACTTCATCCGTGGAGATTTGCAGGAAACGTCCCACTCGGTGCCGGCGTGCTGCATCGAGCAGCACCGCCGTGCCCACGACATTCGTTTGGATGAAGGCCATCGGCCCGGTGATGCTGCGGTCCACGTGCGACTCCGCGGCGAAATTCACGATGGCGTCGAAATGCCCCTCGCCCAGGATGCGTTCCATGGCCGCAGCGTCCGCAATGTCAGCCCGGTGGAAGACGTAGCGCTCGCCGTACGTCTCCACGAAGCCCGCGAGATTCGCCGGATTGCCGGCATACGTGAGGGCGTCCACGTTGTGGACGGTCCAGCCAGGACGCTGGGCCAGGATGAGACGCACAAAATTGCTGCCGATAAATCCGCAGCCTCCGGTGATAAGAACGCGCATGGGGCGGCGAATAAAAACGGAGCCCGGGAAAAGGGAAAGTGCCAAGTGTCGACGCGACACCCCGCCCCCAAGAGCGGTATCGACGCTTCGTCAGTTCTCCGGCTTGAGCGCCGGTGCGCCCGGCATGGGATGCCGCGCCTCCTTCGCCACTGTGCCGGGAACCTCGGGACCGCGCTTTTTGGGAAAGAACTTTTTCCGCAGCACTTCGCCCAGCGCCTTCCACATGCGCCGAAACCGCCCGCCGCGCGGCATCCAGGATTTGATGCGATTCTTCAGCCGCATCGCAAATTTCCACGCCGTCATGGATTGGATCGCCGTGTAGAGCCGCTCCTTCAGCCGCAGGATGCCCTCGAAAAGACGGCGAAACCACGAAACGCTCATCAGCGCCGGGCGGCAGACCGTGAACAACCGCGCGACAATCGCCGTCCCGATCACCTTCGCCGCGAGAATGATCGCGATACCCGTTTTCACCTTGCCCCGGGTCATCAAATACACGGCAATAATCTTCACCGGCAGGAGTAGCGCCGCCGGCACCAGCAGCACCACCATGGCGCCGTAGGGCGGAAGATTCGCGAGTCTCGCCTCAACCCATCGGAAGATCCGCGCCTTGGCCACCCACTTGGTAAAGCTCACCAAATGATTCCACAGCCACTCCTCCAGAAACATGAGCAGCGCCGCGAGCACGATCAGGGGCGGCAGAAGCAGTTTTTTGAGGAAGCGACGGAGCATGGGTGCCGAGACGCGGCCGCGATCGCGGAGAGCACGTATGTCGTGCCCATGGCCAAAGCCACGACCTGCCAACGACTGACAAAAATACCTATTGCCCCTGAGAACGATGGTTTCAACAAGGAAATGCGCGCATCACTCCCCAGAACACTTCAGGCAAAAAAAGTGCGGGGCCGCCGACCGATTGGCCGACGACCCCGCTGTTCCCCCCAGAACGAGACAGAGCTTATGGAGAAGTTGGTCCGGCGCCAGCGGAAATGTGTGACTTTCGCGTTACCGCCTATCCCTCATTCTCCGAAGAAAATAAACGTGGCTCGTGAATGCCCCGGCATCCACGAGCCACGAAGAAGATTTTCGCTCGGAAGCGCTGCGCCTAGTTGCGATTCGAATTCAGCTTGGCGAGGAGCTTCAGGATTTCGATGTAGAGCCAGATCAAGGTCACCAGCAGGCCAAAGCCGGCGTACCACTCCATGTACTTCGGCGCACCCACCGCGGCCCCTTGTTCGATCAAATCAAAATCGAGGATCAGGTTCAGCGCCGCAATGGCCACGATGACGAAGCTGATGCCGATGCTGAGCGCGCTGGAGGAATAAAGAATCGGCGTCGACACATGGAAAAGATTGAGAACCATGCAGATGAGGTAGAAGAAAAAGATGCCCCCGGTGGCGGCCACGATGCCCGCCTTGAATTTCTCCGTGGCTCGAATCCAACCCGTGCGATAGGCCGCCAGCATGGCGAAGAGCGTGCCAAAGGTCAGCATCGCCGCCTGCATCACAATGCCCGGCATCTTCTGATTGAGCAGAGCCGAGATGGCCCCGATGAACAGACCTTCGCACACCGCGTAAATCGGCGCGGTGACCGGCGCCCATTCTTTCTTGAAACAGGTAATCAGGCCGAAAATAAGACCACCGATGACCCCGATCCCCACCGCGCCGCTCGCTGCGCCGGGGTCTCCCTGGGTGAAGCGATTCCAAGTCCAGATGGCGGGAACCATCAACAGCAACAGCAGGAAGACAGTTTTGTTGATCGCCCCCTGAATGGTCATCGTCCGACCGCTCGCATACGCGGGCTGAAAGGTATCGATATTGAGTGTTGGATTTGAAGTTCTCATGCGTTGTTTCAAGACACCATAGCAGGCCTTCGGGATACTACCACCAGGAAGGACATCCCATCTTTTGGGGCCGCGGCTAGGCCAGATACGGAATGGTCAGCGGGCCTTGCGGGAGCACGGCAATGCGCTGGCCGTTCGGATTCGAGCCGAGCTTGGCCCGGACGGCCGCAGCGATATCCCGGCACGGCACGAGATGCGCGGCACGAACCGCAGATTCGTCCATGTCCGTGAAAACCTGCACCTCGGCGCGGCGCTGGATGAGGCTCTGAATCTGGCTCTGCCATTGCTCCGGCCAGGCGAAGCCCGGCGCTTCCAGTTTCGCGAGCAGTTCCTTCGGGCCGGCAACGGAGCGCAACAGGCGATCGTGTGGACTGCCCGCCGGGACGCCTTCGCAGCACTCGGCGGCGATGATCACGGTGCCGCCATCTTTCACGATCAGTTCGGCAGCACGCATGCCTTTCACGGCCTGATAGAGATTCATATCGAGCGGGTAGCCGCTGTTCGTCGTGACCACGATGTCGAAAGGCTGCGCCACGCGTTGCATGGCGCTGGCGCGGACAAACTCAATGCCCACCTTGTGCGCCGCGATGAGTTCTCCGGCGAAGACGCCGGTGAGGTGGCGCCGTTCATTGAGCGCAACATTCAGCAAAAAGCTCGGGCCCACGCGCAGCGCGATGTCCCGCATCTCCTCCCAAATCGGGTTGCCCTCGGTGACGCCGAAAGTGCTGTGCCGATCGCCGATGTTGCGCGCGCCATGGTTGCTCATCACCGTCTTGAGCGCCGCGACGCCGGGCATGATGCCCTTCGGCCCGCCGCTGAAGCCCGCGAAAAAGTGCGGCTCGATAAAGCCCGTGATGATCCGCAGATCCGCCTCGGCGAGATGCCGGTTGATGAGCACCGGCGCGCCATCGCGCGTGGTGCCAAAGGGGAGATGCGCGTCTTCGCGTTCAGGCTCGTGGTTCAGGCAGCGGTAGTGCTTCACCACGAGAGGCGTGAGCATATTCTCCAGCTCCTCAATGGTATTGGGGCGATGGGTCCCCAGCCCATTCAGCAGCGTGATGTCATCGCGCCGCGCGCCGGCACTTTCGAGATACGCGAGCAGCCATGGAATGAGACGATCGTTCGGCGTGGGGCGCGTGATGTCGGTATGAACGATGCAAATCTTCCGGCCCGGCACGACCTGAGTGCGCAATGGCGGGGTACCGACGGGATTGTCCAACGCCGCAATGACGGCCCGGTGCTCGTCGGCCAGCGCGGGCTGATGGGACGGTTGAATGACGGTGGTGCGGTCGTCGGGAAGCTCGACTTCAAAATGACCGCGGCCATACGCGAGGGAAATTTTCACAACCGAAAAATAAACCCGGCCAGGACGTTTTGGCGAGGCCCAGGAAGGCCGCCCGTGCCACCGTACTTCCGCCTTGCAGAAGCCGAAGACTCATGCACGCTAATTGGTTACCTACATGAGCCTCTCCTTTGCCCAAGAACAACTCGCCCGTACCACCACCACAGCCACCGCGGAACTGCCCGTCGAGCGGAAGGCCCTGACCAAAAAGGAGACCGCGGCGGATCACCCCACGTGGTGCCCGGGCTGCGGCGACTTCAGCGTCCTGGCCCTCTACTACAAGCTCATCGAGAAGCGGAAGATGCATCATGAGAAAATCACCACGGTGGCCGGCATCGGGTGCTCCTCACGGTTCCCTTACTTCGTCCAGGCGCACGGGGCGCATTTCATCCACGGGCGCGCGCTCCCCTTCGCGAGCGGCATTTCGCTTTCCCGGCCTGATCTCCACGTCTTCGTCTTTGGCGGCGATGGCGACGCCTTCTCCATCGGCGGCAACCATTTCAACCACACCGCGCGCAAGAATATCAAAATGACCTACGTGGTGATGGACAACTTCGTCTACGGCCTGACGAAGAAGCAGACTTCGCCCACGTCGCCCATCGGCTTCAAATCCAAGACCGACACCTGGGGCGCCAAGGACCAGCCCATTAACCCGATGAAGCAGGCCATCGCCGCGGGCGCCACGTTTGTCGCGCGCGCCACCGCGACCAATCTCCCGCATCTGCTGCAGATGATGGAGCTGGCGATGGACCACGACGGTTTCTCGTTCATCGAGTGCCTGAGCGAGTGCAAGGAATTCTTCGAAGGCGCGTTCGACGCCGCCAATCCGCGCAAGGGCGGCAACTTCCTGGAAGTGCCCAAGGACCACAACGTGGAGGACGAATACGCCGCCTACCGGCTCGCCGACGCCGCGTGGCCGGGCCTGTTTGGCGTTTTCTACAAAAACGGCCGCGCGACCAAGAACGCGAACGAAGCGAAGATCATCGCCGAGCATCGCGCGAAGGTTGGAGATGCCGCCGACTGGCAGATTTTGCAGAAGAGCTTCGACCGGATGAAGTGAGCCGCGGGAATCCACCGACTCCGTGGATGGCCGTCTGATGGACGCCATCGAAGCAGAGAAGCAAGGGCGCCACTCAATTGAGTAGGGAAAGGGCTTTCGCCTTGCTGTAGAGAGCATCGCGCGCCAAGGTGATGCCCGTCTGGCTGGCGTACCCGAGACCCGATGAAATCTACCGATTTGACGATGCCGGCGCGTGCCTCTGCGAAGCGGACGAGCCGGAAAGAAGGTGCTTTGCAGGCCCATGGAAAGGCACCCGGAATAAATGGAAGAGCGGCGATTATCCCGTCCGCACCCAGCTTCGTCCTACGCAGCGCCGTAAAGAAACGAGTCCTATTCGTTACGGATTTTTACATCGAAGAGCTGCTGGCCGGCGTGGTCGAACATGCCCGGCAGGCCGGATGGGAACTCATCACGAACATGCGTTTCCACGGCCGATTTCCCTCGGAAAAGATAGCGGATGGGATCATCGGCACCGTGACGACCGATCGCGTGCGCGACTGGCTGCAACGCTGGAAGAATGTTCCTATCGTGCAGATGTACAGCGCGCCTCTGGGACTGCCCTACCCCCTGGTGGAATCCGACTTTGCCGCCGTAGGCCGCGCCGGCGCCGAGCACCTGCTGGAGCTCGGTCACGTTCATTTTGCCTTGTACTGGCTGGAGCATTTTTGTGAGAGTGAGCTGATCCTGAAGGCCTTCGAGCGCGCGGTGCTTGGCGCCGGAAGGACCATGCATCATCTTGATTTTCCCGCCGCGTATCCGGGGCGTCCCCTCGATACGATTCCACGCGAAGAGCGCCTGGAGTGGCTCGCCCGCAAGCTCGCCGCTCTGCCGAAACCGGTCGCCATCATGGGTGATGACGATCGCCGCGCGCTCGAGCTGCTGGCCGCCTGCCAGCGCGCCGGCCTTCGCGTGCCCGAGGACGTGGCCATCCTGGGCTGCGAAAATCGTCAGATCGAATTGGGCGTCTCGCCGATGCCCATTTCGTCGCTGGATCTGGATCATCGCCGCATCGGCCGCGAAGCGGCAGCGCTCCTGGAAAATCTCATGGCCGGTGGGGCGCCACCCGCTTCGCCACGAGTCGTGCCTCCAATTGGCGTGGTGGCGCGCCGGTCCACGGCCACGTTCATTTCCGACTGCCCCGGCATCACCGCGGCCCTGCTGCATGTGCGGGAACATTTTCACCGGCCGCTGCGGCTATCGGGATTGGCGCGGCTCGCGGGCATGTCAGAGCGCGTCTTCGAGTCGGAATTCAAACGCTGCGTCGGACACAGTGCGCGCACCGAAATCCAGCGAACCCGCATGGCGTGTGTGTCGCGTCTGCTGCGCGATACCGATTTGAAACTCGATGCCATCGCCGTGGAGAGCGGCTTTGGATCGGCGAAACGGCTCTGCGGCGTCTTCTCGCAGACGCATGGGGTGACCCCCACGAGCTGGCGGCAGAGGGTGCGGACCGGCGGCGGACCGGCCGCGGCCTAGCCGGTGGAGGCGGCGGATTTTCGAAAAAGTGGAATCATTTTGCGAAAACCGGGAATCCCCTGCCCTTTTCGTCCGCCGGCGATTTTGCTTCATGCTCCGCCGCATGATGGTGATGGAACCGCCGTTTTCAGCACACTGACGGGAGCAGTGGACTTTGCGAAGGCGTTGACGGAACGCTCAGCAGGGCCCTTTTTCCGCGGGGTCGGAACGCCCCCGGCAATGCGCTGGAGCACCGTCGCTGGCAAGGGTACACCAGCGGCGGTGCATTGCGGTGGGATTTTTGCCGCCGCAAGTTGCTACGCGATGTGCGCGCTGTGCAGAAAGGCTCGAATGCGATGGCAAGCCGCGTGGGCGCAGACGGCTCTACTTTTCCACCCAGATGCACGCGATGGTGCTGTGCGCGGTGCCCGCGGGCAGGGTCACGGAATTCTCAAACGCATTGACCGTCTCGATGCAGACCATGCGCTGCCACTCGTCGTCGCCGAAATCGGGGAGCGCGGCCGATTTCGTCACCCAGGGATTCCATACCGTGGTGGAATTCGAGCCGCTCTTGTCCACAACGATGCGGCGCTCCATCACCGGATCCACCAGCAGACAGGTGGCCGGCGTGTTGACGTACACCCGATCCACCTCGCCGGCGAAATAGACGGTGCCGACCTGCCGCGCGATTTTCGTCCGGTCCGGAAAGTCCCGGTACTCGGCGCCCTCCAGGCCCGTGACAAAAGCCTGGCGGGCATCGCCGACGACAAAATAAGTGTGAAGCGCCTCCGAATAGGTAAAGGGCGCGGTGCCCGTGTTCTTCACGGCAAACTCCATCGTGAGTTTCGCGCCGATCGTATAGCTCAGGCGCGCCTCGAAATCGTGTGGCCAGCGCGCGCGGGTCGATTCATCCGATGTGGTGATGAAGGTGGCGCGCACCGCATCGCTGCCCTCCTGCACCACGGACTCGACTGCCCATGTCTTGTTCCGCACGAAGCCATGCGCCGGCTGCCCCTCGTAGGGGCCAAACCACGGGAAGCAAACGGGCACGCCGCCGCGGATCGCTTTGCCTTCCTGGTAAAAACTCTCAGCGCTGGTGAAAATCACGGGCTTCTCCGAGACCGGCTGCCAGTGCGTGAGTTGCGCGCCATGCAGGAAGATGCGCGCCTCGGCCGCGGGGGTGCGAATATCCATGACGGTCAGCCCGCCGGGCCCGTCCGCAAAAGTGACGAGTCCCGGAATTTCGTGAGCATGCAGCGAAGGATTCATCGCACTACTGTGTGAACTTTTCCGCGGCACGTGAAGCCTGCGATTGCGCGCATATCGCTCATTTCATCCGCTGGCCTCGGCGGGTCGATCCGCTAGGAAGCTTTGCCTTCTCCGACCATCAGCACGTCCTTCAGCACCATGGCGGCCTTAGCGTTGTCGTTGGCGACCAGGCTGGCGATGCTGATGTTTTCCGTGCGGCGGATAATGTGCATCGAACGCAGGTCCAGCCCCGCGTCCTTCAGCCGCGCCGCGATCACCGCGAGCGCTCCCGGACGATCTTCGAGGCGAATCAAAAGCGTATCCTGGGTAACGGTGCGATAGCCGGCGTCGCGCAGGGCGCGCATGGCCTCATCGTATTTGTCCACCGTGAGCGAGATGAGGCCGTCGGCGCCATTGGTCTCCACGTCGAAGTCCTCGATGTTCGCGCCGACGTTGGCGAGCACTTCGGTAATTTTGGCCAGTTGTCCCGGCTGGTTGGCGGCGAGGACGGTGAGCTGTTTCATGACTGCTTCTCCTGAGCTAGAGCGGCGGCGAGGTCGGAAGCGAACTCGTCGATGATTTCCTCCCGCATATGCGGGAGCGTGATGATGTGGGCGATTTTCTTGCGCGGCGCGAGGATCCACTTGCGCATGAACCCGGCCGGCGGTTTGGGAAAAACGACGGTGATGGAATTTTTGTGCCGCCAGGATTCGATGCCGTGGCGCGCCAGGGCGGCAATGGCGTAGTCGGCGAGAGCGATGCTGCGATCCACGATGGCCTTGCAGCCCTCGCGCCCGAGCGTGCGGAGGCGGTACCAGAGGAAGAGCGGGGCCATGGCGCTGCGGGAGCCGGCGATGGTCGTATCGAGCGCGCCGATGTATTCGATGCTGCGCGCAATGCGATCCACGTGGGCCTTGCGGGCGAGCACCACGCCGCACGGCAGCGGCGAGCCGAGAAGTTTGTGGCCTGAGATCGAAATGCTGTCGGCGCCGTCGGCGAAATTCCACGGCTGCGGCTCGGCGACGAAGGGGAGAATCATCCCGCTGAGTGCAGCGTCGGCGTGAATGTAGGAACTGCCGATGGCCAGGTCGTCGATGATCCCGCGAATCGTGGTGAGGTTGTCGCAGGCGCCCTTCATCGTGGTGCCGATGTTGGCAAAGATGAGCGGCGGCACGTCGCGATGAATGCGCAGCGTTTCGCGGAGATCCTCGTAATCCATCTCGCCGTTGGGCTGCGATTTGATCATGATGTTTCGTGTGTGCTGCAGGCGCAGCACCTTCGCCACGGAGTAATGAGTTTCTTCGCTGAAATAGCAGATGCCCTCGGGGTAAAGCTCGCGCGCCACGTAGAGCCCATACATGTTGCCCTCGGTCCCGCCGGCCGTGACGTAGCCCCACCACGCATCCTTGGGGGCGCTGGTGAGCGTGGCAAATTCCGCGAGCACCTCGCGCTCGAATTCGTGCGTGTTGAGCGGGATGTTCGAGCCGCCAAACGGATCGCCGACGTTGTTGATCGAAAATTCGAAAAAGGGCGCGAGCTCCTGATAGTCGAAGTCCTGGTTGCAGGGATAGCCCACGAAGTAGCGGCGCAGGCCATCGAGGCGCGCTCGCAGTTCGGTGAGGCGCCGCCGGTCGTCAGGCGAGAGAGAGGGTTGCTTCACGAGGGAAAGATGCGGGGATTTTAAAATTTAGGAATGAGGATTTCGGAAATTTTTTTGTGTATTGAAGCGCCGCGGCCTTGGCAGGATGCGGGCAATGGCTGACCAGATTTTGATTTCGAAGCTGTGCGTATCGTCGTTCATTGGCGCAACGGAAGAAGAACGGCGGCGTCCGCAGCGTCTCGATGTCTCGCTGGTGCTGGAAAAAACCGGCGGCTTTGCCGGCATCAATGATGTGCTGGAGCGCACCGTCGACTACGCCGCCGTGGCCGTGCGCGTGAAAGAAATCGCGGCGCTGGGGCAGCGAGCCTTGGTGGAGACTCTCGCGGAGGACATCGCGAGCGCGCTGCTCCAGGAATACTTCCTGGCTGCCGTGGAAGTGGAGGTATGCAAACACGTGCTGCCGGACACCGAGCACGTCGGCGTGCGGATCCGGCGGGAAGCCTGAACACGAGGCACCGCTTTCAGACAAGCCGAGAGGGGCGACGAACCATGGACGCGTAACCCCCACGCCTAAATTCGTTCGCCCTCTCGGCTGTCTTAAAAGCGCCTCGCCTACGCGAAAACCTCTTTCGCCACCTTCCCGCTCACATTCGTGAGACGGAACGGACGCCCGGCGTATTGGTAGGTCAGCTTCTCGTGATTGAGCCCGAGCGCCGCGAGGACGGTGGCATGGAGATCGTGGATGTGCATCGGATTCTCAACGGCGTTGTGGCCATAGTCGTCCGTGGCGCCGTAGCTGGTGCCACCTTTGATGCCACCGCCGGCCATCCACATGGCAAAGCCCTTGGCGTTGTGATTGCGCCCATCGCCGCCCCGGCCATCCGGCGTGCGGCCAAATTCGCCGCCCCACAATACCAGCGTGTCTTTCAGCAAGCCGCGCTGCTTCAGATCGGTCAGCAGGGCGCTGATCGGCTGATCGATCTCCGCCGCACCTTTGCCCAGGCGCTGCTTGAGATTGCTGTGGTGATCCCAGCCTCCGTGCGTGATTTCGATAAAACGCACTCCCGCTTCGACAAACTTGCGCGCCAGCAGGCATTGATGCGCAAAACCATCCGTCACGCCTTTGCCGATGCCATACAGATCGAGCGTAGCCTGCGACTCCTTCGCGAGACTCATCACGCGGGGAATGGAATCCTGCATTTTGAAGGCCTGCTCGTAACTCTGAATGATGCCGTCGATTTCCGTGTCCCCGCCGGTCGCCGCCAGCAGATCGCGATTCATCGCCTGGGTGAAATCGAGCTGCTTGCGCTGCAGCTCGGAAGTGAGGTGCGGATTGCGAATGTCGCGCACCGCGGAGCTGTCGATGGCTTCCTCGGTTTCCTTGAGGGCGCCAATCGGCATGCCTTGATAAATAGCGGGCAGGAAGGCGCTGCCGAAGACGCCGGCATTCCCCATCGGCGGGCTGAGGCTGATGAAGCCCGGCAGGTCGTCACATTCCTTGCCGAGCCCGTAAAGCACCCAGGAGCCAAGCGAGGGGCGCACGAAATTCGTGCTGCCGGTATGCAGCATGGTGAAGCCCTGCGGGTGATTGGGGATGTCCGTGTGCAGGCTGCGCAGCAGGCACATTTCGTCGGCATGCTCCGAGAGCTTCGGAAAAAGATCCGAGATCCACAGACCGCTCTGGCCGCGTTGCTGAAAGGGATACGGCGAGCCGACGAGATTGCCTTTGCCTCCGGGCTTGCCGGCATCGGCATTGAGCTTCGGCTTGTAGTCGAAGGTATCCATGTGCGAAGGCGCACCCTGCATGCAAAGGAAGATCACGCGCTTCGCCCGCGGCGTGAAATGCGGTGCGCGCGGGGACAGCGGATCGAGCGATTTCGCCGGCGCGGCTTGCAGCAGCGAAGAGAGCGCGAGCCAGCCGAAACCGGCCGAAATGGTCTGGAGCGCGTGACGGCGCGAGAGGGGCATCGGCGCAAGGCCGCTGCAATCAAAGGGACGATGCGTGTTCATGGCTGTGGTTTCGTGGCGATGGGATTGACGTCGGCGAGATAACGAAATTCGGCGCTGGCAAAGAGGGCCTGGCAGAGCGTGACAAAGGCGTCCTCGCTCGCGGCGCTGGCGTCGCCGTGATTGAGGGCGGACATCTCCGGCCCTTCGGCGCGGAGCAGGGAAAAGGCGCGCAAACGCTCGGCTTCGGTGGGCGGCCGGCAAAGCGCTGCGCGGTAAATAAGTGCCAGGCGGTCCGAACCGGAACTCGCCGGGAAGCGGTGCGCGAGCGCGCGCGCCTGCTCGAGAACAAAGGGGTCGTTCATCAAATAGAGTGCCTGCGACGGCACATTCGTCGTGCCGCGTGCGGCCACCACCAGGCTGGGCTCGGCAAAATCGAACACCTGCAGGCAAGCCGGGACAAAATCGCGGACAATGGGCAGATAGATGCTCCGATAGTGGAACTGCGCGTTGGTGAATTCATCCGAATACGGCCGCGCGAGGCCGCTGCCGACCGAGGCCACCATGGAACCGCCCGGCGGTTTCAGGTCCATCAGCCCGCTCGCGGTGAGCATGGCGTCGCGGATTGTCTCGGCGTCGAGGCGGCGCGGATTGGCGCGCCAGCACATGCGGTTGTCGGGGTCGATTTCGCGGTTGGCCGGATTGCTCGCGGTGCTGAGCTGGTAGGTGCGGCTGAGCACGATTTCGCGCACGAGGCGCTTCACGGACCAGTTTTCCTGCATGAAGCGCACCGCGAGATAGTCGAGCAATTCAGGATGCGTGGGCCGGTCACCGGTCGTGCCGAAATTGTCCGCCGTGCGCACGATCCCCTGCCCGAAAAGATGCTCCCACACGCGATTGACCATCACGCGCGCGGTCATCGGATTTTGCGGAGACGTGAGCCATTGCGCCAGTTGCAGACGCCCGCTCGTGCTCGCAGGAATCGGCTGCGCGCCGCCGAGCACCTTGACGAAGCCGCGCGCCGCCACGGGTCCGGGCTGGTCCACTTCGCCGCGGACGTAGATGGGATAATCGCGCACGCTGCCCTCTCGAACCCCCATGGCGCGATGCATCAGTTCCTGCGGGGTGAAGAGCACCACCGGCTGGTTGCGCGCGGCCTTCTTCTTCGCCGCGGCATTGGCCGCACCGGGCTTGATCGCGGCCACACGAGCAGCGCGAACGGACTGCACCGACGGCTCCGGCTCCGGTGGCAGCGCATCCGTCTTTTCATCCACCAGCGCGAGAAAACCCGACGCATTGCGCCCCTTCTTCCCCTCCGTGCCATACAGCGTCTGCGTGCTGCGGAAGATGCTCGCCAGGCCGTAGTAGTCGTTAACGGTGATCGGATCGTATTTGTGATTATGGCAGCGGGCGCACGACACCGTGAGGCCGAGAACGGCGCGCGACGTGGTGTCGATCTGATCGTCCACCTGGTCCATTTCGAACTGAAGCCGATCCTTCTCCGCGAGACTCTTGACCCCGAGCGCGAGAAACGCGGTGGCCACACTATGCTCATTGCGCTGGGCGGCACTGGCCGCGGGCAAAAGGTCTCCCGCGATTTGCTCGCGAATGAATTGATCGTACGGCTTGTCGGCGTTGAACGAGCCGACCACGTAATCGCGGTAACGCCAGGCCGTGGGATAAAGCTGATTCTGCTCGCGTCCGGTGCTCTCCGCATAGCGCGCAACGTCGAGCCAGTGGCGGCCCCAGCGCTCCCCAAAACGCGGGCTTTGCAAAAGCTTGTCCACGATGGCCGCCAGCGCCGCCTGCCGCGCCGCCTCGCCCTTTTCACATTCGCGCGCAAACCAATCCACCGTGTCCACCGAGGGCGGCATGCCGGTGAGATCGCAGTGCACGCGACGCAGCAGCGCGCGCGGATCGGAATCTGCGACCGGCTGCAAACCACGCGGCTCCATCGCGGCGAGGATGAAGCGGTCGATGTCCGTGCGCGGCCACGCGGCATTCTTCACCGCCGGCACTGCGCGCTTCACCGGCGGTTGCGCGGGCCAAAAATCCTGCGCGCTCGCCGTGGGCTGAGCCGCCGTGGTGCGCGGGTCGGGCGCGCCCATGGCGATCCACTGCTCGAAATTGGCGATGACGGCCTCCGGCAGTTTGCCGCCTTCCTTTTGCGGCGGCATTTGCAGGTCTTTGTCGTCCCATCGCAGCGCGGCGAGCAGCAGGCTTTCCTTGGGATTGCCCGGTACCACCGCTTTGCCGGTATCGCCGCCGGACCGAAGGCCATCGCGCGTATCCAGTGAGAAGCCGCCTTTGATTTTCTCCGCCGCGGAATGGCACTTGTAGCACTTCTCCGCGAGTACGGGCCGGATGTTCTTTTCGAAAAACTCGAGTTGCGCCGGAGTCGTGGTTTCCGCGGCACAGAACAGCGTGGTCCCGAGAAAGATTGGAATGGCGGCTTTCATGACTTTCGGAGCGAGTGGATTTTCAGACGGCTACGGCTCTCGCGGAGCTCGGCACTATTGGGCGGCCTTCTTTTTCTTGGCACCTTTGCCGCCCTTGCCCCCCTTCGCTTTGATCGCGGCGATTTCGTTGTCGTCGAGCGTGCCGTCGCTATTCGTGTCGAGGGCCTTGAGCTCAGCATCGGTGCTTCCTTTGAAAGCAGCGCGCAGCGCGTCCTTCTCTGCGCCGTCAATGACCCCGTCGCGATTGGTGTCGTATTGGCGAATCAGCATCCGCTGGCCGCCCCTTTCTTTCCCTTTGCCCTTGCCCTTGCCGGCCGCGGCGGCAGCCCCGGCATCGGCCGCCGGAGCTTCAGCGGCAAAGGCTGGCACACCGGCGAGGCCGAGAGCGATGAGCGTGGCGATCGTGAGGAGTTTTTTCATAAGTTGGATCAGGTTTATTCGAGAGCTTTGACGGCGATGCCATACATGGCGTAGTCGCTGTGCATCAGCGGGCCGAGCGCGACGGTCTCGCCGGCGCGGACCTCCCGCTTCCACACGGAAAAAGCGAGGAAACCCTTGCTGTCCGCGGGCAGCGTCATGCTGCGCACGCCGCGTTGCTTGAGCTTCCACGGCCCACAGCGCAGCGAGAGCGTGGTCGGCGAAAAATCCCGCGCGAGCCACTCCGGCGTCGACATGCGCTGATCGCACAGAAGATAAACCGTCGCGCGTTTCTGCACGGTGAAGCTCAGGCGAAAAGCATCGTTCTGCCGGGTGCTCAGGAACGTCCGCACCACGTCCGCGCCATGCAACTCCGCGGGAAACTTTTGGCCCAGCGCCGGGCGCCAGCGCAGCCGCACATTGTCGGTATAAGCCGGCACGCCCGGCGCCATGCCGTTGGGCACCACGCCGTAGAAACAATTGAAGTCCGCCACCGAGACGTTATCGGACACATTGGCGATGAGGTCCGATTCGCCATAGGGCGCAATGCGGCCCATGCGCTCCGCCCTCAACATCACCGTCTGCAAACGCTGGAGCCGCTTGTTCGGACGGAGCATCACCGCATCGCCCTCGGCGAGCGTGATCGGCGCCGCGCTCTTGGGTTCATCACCCGATCCGTGAATCTCCACCTGCCCGGAAAATACCGCGACCTGCGCGGAGCCGCTCTCATCGGCATCCACGCCAAAGCGCGTGCCGAGATCCACGACTTCACCCGCCTGCGTGACGACCGTGAAGCCCTTGCCGTGCTCGCCCACGTCCGCATTAAGCTGCCCGCGTTGCAGGCGGAGCCGCATCGGCGATTCGAAGCGGCCATTCAGCGGCCCGGCGAGATCCAGCAGCACCCCGCTCTCCAGCCGCAGGCGCACCGAGCCCGCTGCCAGCGAAACGTCCTGCAAATTCACTCGCTGCCCGGCGGCCCAGGCGGGCGCGGCATCGTGGGATTCCAGCACTTCCGCGGCGACGCCGGCGACAGCGTGGCTGGGTTGGAAATATTGGTAACTCAGGAACGCAGCGACCAGCAGCACCGCGGCGATCGCCGCCACGCTCGCCACCTTGCGCCACATCGCCCGCCGTGGAAACGCCACCACCTTTTGCGCCATAGGCGCGGAGCCCGCAGCCACATCGCGCAGCGCCGATTCCACGTTCATGTACTCGATGAATGCACGGCGAAAATCGGCATCCTCGCGCAGGGCGTCTTCGAGCTGCGCCATTTCTTCCCGCGCCGCCACGCCTTCGGCATGACGGCGGATCCAATCAAGGCGGGGATCATCCGCCTTCATGCGAGTCCCTCCCGTGCGAGCACCCGGCGCGTGCATTCGATCAACGCAAGCCGGATACGGTGCAGCGTTTTGTAAAGCGACATGGCAGTCTGGCCGCGCTGCTGCGCCAAAACATCAATACGCGCCTCCGGCCCATAGGCCTCATGCACCAGCGAGCGCTGCGCATCCGGCAGCTTTTGCATGCACTCATCCAGCGCCTCGCGCTGCGCTTCGAGTGCCGAGCCAGACTCCGCCGCTTCGCGTTCGAGCAGTTCCAGCACCTCATCGCTGAAAACGTGGCGGTCGCGAGCATGGTCCCGCACAAAGGCGAGCACCTCCATGCGCGCCACGCCGAAAGCCCATTTCCGAAAATCGCGCGCGACATCGAACTCGGCAAATTTCCGCCAAAGCACCACGGCGATTTCCTGCATCACATCGCGCGAGTCCTCCCGGCGGGGCAGCAGCGCGCGCACAAAGCCACGCACCGCCGGTTCATGTTCGGCAAAGAGCCGGAGAAAAGAGTCGTGGCGTTGGAAATCCGCGTCGGTCATGAATGAGTTTCAAGGGATGTCTCCACGAGTTCGGCTCATTTGCCGAAAAATTTTGGCCCCGGCGGGAAAAAAGGTGCCCCACCCTTGGGCCAACGTAAAAATTACGTTTCTTTTGTCCCTAACTAGTAGCACAACCCGCCCTTAATGCTGCGTCCCTCGGCAATCCTCATCGTGCTGGCGCTCCCCTGCGCTGCCGAACCGCCGCGCCGCGAAGCCGTCAGCTCTCTGATCCCCGCCCGTGCACCATCCGGGGTGACCACCCTTCGTCCGGCCACCGCACCGCAGGCTTCGTCACCCGTCCGCACCGGCACCAGCGGAATCACCCCTCCGCGGGAAGCCATTTCGGGCATCGTGAAACCGGAAGCCGCCAGCACCTTGGTGCGTCCACAAGAGCCCGCTCCAACGCAAGTGACCATGCTGACGAAACCTGCGCCGGCACCCAATCCGCCACCGCCCGCGCCGGAACCCAAGGCACCGGCACCGGAGAATTTGGTCACAAGCTCGCTTCCTCCCCCTTCCCCCCACGAAGCCCGCGACGATCTCAAATTGCCACCATCGCCCGCACCCGCGGCCATGGCGATTCATCGGGCTCCGCCGGCAGCTCCGGAGAAGTCGCCCGAAAAATCGGCGCCAGTGCCGGACGCCGTGGTCGTCAACTCCCTCCCGCCTCCATCGCCACACGACGCGCGCGATGATCTGAAGTTACCGCCGCCCCCTGCGCTGGCTGCCCGGACTGTTCCCTCGGCGCCGCCCGCCGCTCCAGTAGTGGCCCACGCCAAGCCCACGCCTGCGCCGGAGCCACCGGTCACGAGCTCGCTTCCACCGCCACCTTCGCCGCATGCGGCCCGCGATGATCTGCGGCTGCCGCCGCAGGTTCGGCCCATGGAAACCCTCCCTCCTCCTTCCCCGCATATTGCGCGCGACGATCTCCGCCTCCCACCAGCGCCGAAAGTCACCGCCGCCCGTGCGCTTCCACCGCCACCAGCGCCTGCGGAGCCAAAAGTTGCCGTAGCGGAGCGGGCGTCCGTATCACCGTCCACGATGGCACGGCCTTCCAGCGTCGCGCTTCCGCCGCCCGAGGAATTGCCCGATCTGCCCCCGCTTCCACCGCCGCTGCCGCCTCCGTCCCGCCACCTCGCGTCTGTGCCGACAGCAAGTGCGCCGCCCACGGCCAGCGTGCCGGAGGTTCCTCCTCCCACACCGCACGACGCGCACAATGATCTCAAACTTCCCCCTCCGCCACCACCGGTCCCGGCCGTGGTCGCGAAAACACCGGAGCCCGCGCCGACGACGCCAGCACCCATAGTGCCTCCCGCTCCGTCCGCGATTGCCCCGGAGTCAAATTCCGTCGCCCGCATCTCCCTGGAATCTCCGCCCGCTCCAGCGGCTCCGATCAGTGACGCGCCGCAGATCGCCCAGCTCGCTCCGGCCGCGCCCGCGATACGCAAAGCGCTCCCCTACCCCGCCGACTTCGGCCACGACGCCGATGCGGATTCCATCGCCGCCGAGGTCGCCGCCATTCTTTCCACCACACCACCGCCCGCACCACGCGTCACACTTCCCACACCCAAGCGCCCAACCGTAGTAAGCTACCCGAGCGAACAGTGGCTGCGAGACGCGAGCGCGCGCCTGGAGTATTTGCCAGAAGCCGAGCGTCCCGCCGCCTTTCAAAAGATCATCGAGCGCTACAAAGAAATGCGCATGGCAGAAAGGAAGAGGCTGTAGAGCGACCATCGCTGGCACTTCGTAGAAGCGGCTTCCAGCCGCTTTTTGGTGGCGCTCCAAAGCGGCAGGATGCCGCTTCTACGAGCAGCTCTCGCCCGTCGCCTGCGCATTGGACGTTGGACGTTGGATGTTGAATTCCCCGCCTCCCCGCGCATACGTTCCGCGCCCCATGCTCGATATCGCACTCATTCGCAAACAGCCCGACGCCGTGAAAGCCCGCCTCGCCGCGCGGGGCGGGTCTGCGCATGAGCAGATCGATGCGGTGCTGGCCTGCGATGCCAAACGGCGCCAGGCCGAGACCCAGCTCCAGCAGCTCCAGGCCGGGCGCAACCGCGTGAGCAAGGAAATCGGCATGAAGAAAAAAGCCGGTGAGGACACGAGCGAGATCGAAGCGCGCGTGCGCGGCATGGGCGACGAGATGAAGCGGCTCAACGAAGAAGCCGCCGCGCTCGACGTCGAGCAGCGCAATTTGCTCCTCGGCATTCCGAACACGCCCCACGAGCAATGCCCGGTGGGCGCCGACGCCAGCGGCAATCCCGAAGTGCGCGTCTGGGGCGAAAAACCCACGTTCGCTTTCCAGGCCAAGTCGCACGTGGATCTCGGCGAAAAACTCGGCCTCTTCGATTTCGCCCGCGCCACCAAAGTCACCGGCCCCGCCTTTGTCTGCTACATCGGCGCCGGCGCCCGGCTCGAGCGCGCGCTCCTCAATTTCCTGCTCGACCTCCACACCCGCGAGCACGGCTACACCGAGATCCTGCCGCCCTTCCTCATCAACGCGGACTCGTGCATCGGCACCACGCAACTGCCGAAGTTCGCCGACCAGCTTTACCACTGCGAGGCCGACGCCCTCTATCTCGCTCCCACCGCCGAGGTGCCCGTCACGAATCTTCACCGCGACGAAATCCTGCGCCTCGATCAAATGCCGATCCGCTACGCCGCCTACACGCCCTGCTTCCGCCGCGAAGCCGGCGCCGCGGGGCTCGGTACGCGCGGGCTTATCCGCATGCACCAATTCGACAAGGTGGAACTCGTAAAGATCTGCCTGCCGGAAAACAGCATGGCCGAATTGGAGTCGCTCACCGCCGACGCGGAAAAGGTGCTCCAGCTCCTCGGCCTGCACTACCGCGTGATCGAACTTTGCACCGGCGACCTCGGTTTCGGCTCGACCAAAACCTACGACATCGAAGTCTGGGCGCCCGGCCAGGGCGGCTATCTCGAAGTATCGAGCTGCTCCAACTTCGCCGACTTCCAAGCCCGCCGCATGGCCCTCCGCTACAAAGGCGCGGATGGCAAAAACCAATTCTGCCACACCCTCAACGGCAGCGGCACCGCCCTCGCCCGCCTCTACGTCGCCCTGCTCGAAAACTACCAGCAACCCGACGGCACCATCCTCATCCCCGAAAAACTCCGCCCCTACTTCGGCGCCGAAAAAATCGGGTGAGCCGCGGCAGGAAAACGGTTCCTCCATTCTAGAGCGATTTAAATAGGGTTGTGACCGATACGCGGGGCGCAGTCTGGAATCGAGCGGAGCGAGATAGCTGCGTCAGAGGCGCACCCGCAGGGCAGGCGCGGCGGCGCCTGGCAAAGCGGTGGCTTGCCACCGCTTTGTGGCCCGGCGCGGCTTGCCGCGTGCGGTAGGGAATGCTTCCCGAACGCCGTTTAGCTTCCCCTCCGCAGGCAGCAAGCTGCCTCATCCCACAAAGCGGTGGCAAGCCACCGCACTCCAGACTGCCTCTCGCCATGACACGCGGCTTCACCTTTCCAAACTCCCATCCGGTCCTTCTTGGATCGCGCATTGGGAAGGTTCTCCCACCATGCGCAGCAAGCTGCGCCCTCCGTACCGCGGCAGTAAGCTGCCACAATCCACGGCGCGCCCCCACCAAAACCACCCCAACGAAAGGCTTGGCCAAAGATCATACGTGTGCGTAAAAGCTCCCAATCCTACCACCGCCCATGTCCAACGGAACGTCTTTCACCCGCACCCAGTGGCTCATCATTGTCGTCGCCTCGATTGGGTTTCTCTTCGATACGTACATCCTGCTGATGACGCCGCTGGTCGGCCCGCCGGCGATCGCGGAGCTGCTGAAAGTTCCGATCAATAATCCTCTCGTCCCTCTGTGGATGGGCCGGCTGCTTTGGATGTCGGCGCTGAGCGGCGGCATTTTTGGCCTCCTCGGCGGATGGCTCATCGACAAGCTCGGACGCAAGACCGTGATGGCGGCAGGCATTTTCCTCTACTCCTTCTCCCCGGTGGCCGGAGCGTACTGCAATTCGCTGGAGATGTTCGTGCTCTTTCGCTGCACCAGCTTCATCGGGGTGTGTGTGGAATTCGTGGCGGCGATCACCTGGCTCGCGGAAGTGTTTGACGACCGCAAGGTGCGCACGCGCTGGCTGGGCATTACGCAGGCCTTTGCCTCGCTCGGCGGCGTGCTCGTCACGATGGTGAGCGCCTTCGTCAATACGCACGCCTCCTCTCTGCCGGCACTCGGCATGCCCGCGGGACTGAGTGGGACCGCCCCCTCCCTGTGGCGCTATCTGCTCCTCTCGGGGCTGCTGCCGGCCATTCCGATTGCGCTCCTGCTGCCCTTCGTTCCGGAGTCGCGCATCTGGAAGGAAAGACGCGCCGCAGGAACGTTGCAACGGCCCAGCTTCGGCGCCCTCTTTGCGCCTAATTTGCGCCGAGTCACGCTGCTCACCATGGCGTTGTCGGCCTGCGCCTACGCGATCGCCTTCGGCGCTTTGCAGGTCACGGTCAGCAATGCCGTGCCCGCGCTGCCGGAGCTGGCTCCGCAGGCCAAAGCTCTCGCTCCGTTGGCCAAGGAGGCAAAAGACAAGAACGTCGCCCTGAATAACGAGACCGATCCCGAGAAACGCAAAGCCCTGGTCGCGGAAATCAAAGCCAACTTCGGCAAACAGAAGCCCTTTGCCGACGAGGTGCAGCGCGTCAAGACGAACACCCAATTCTTCCAGGAAATGGGCGGCCTCGCGGGCCGCATCGCCCTGGCACTCCTCCTCATCGTCGGCCTTTCGCGCCGGGCGTTGTTGCGCGTGTTTCAATTCCCCGCCGTGGTTCTTCTGCCCGTCACCTATTTCGTGCTCTTCCCGAAAGGCGGCGATGCCTTCTTCTGGGCCTACGCCGCTTGCGGCTTCCTCACCGTCGCGCAGTTCAGCTACTTCGGCGAGTATCTGCCCAAGGTTTTCCCGCTCCACCTCCGCGGCACCGGCGGCAGTTTCGCCACCAACGTCGGCGGACGCATGATCGGCACCAGCGCCTCCATGCTCACTACCGGCTGGCTCGCGGAGTGGATGGCGCATGGCCAGCCCGTCCTCCCCATCCACATCGCCCAAGCCGCCGGCTGGCTGGCCACCGGCGTCGCCGTGCTCGCGCTCATCCTCGGATTCTTCCTGCCCGAACCCAAGGACGCCGTCGAATAACCCCAGCGATCCTAAAGTCCGGGAACGCTGAGGCTGGAGCGGCTACACCTTTATTAAAATTCTCCAGCCCTGCAGAAACATGGCGGCTAGGCGGGGCGCCCTTTGGACTGCGGTGGCAGAGCGCAGCGGCGACACCGCTTTGGATGCGGGGCGGGAACGTGGGACGGCGGCAAGCAAGGGCCTCCGAATTCCATACCGAGGTGGGTCATCCAGGAACGTCTCCCCCAGCCCAAATTCCTCTCCACCATCCAAAGCGTTGTCGCCGCTGCGCTCTGCCACCACAATCCAAAGAGCGCTCCCCATTTTTCTGATCCTTCTTGAAGAGGATGAACAGATACCGTTGCCATGCGGCACTGCGGCTGCGATCGAAACGATCGTTTCATCTCGCTCCTCCGGAGCCTCCCGATTGCTTGCTCAGCGAAAACAGGATGGTTAGACTGCGCCATGAAACAGCGCATCGCCTCCGTTCTTTCACCCTCCTCCCATTCCAGCATTGAGGTCCTCGAGTGCCGTATCGCACCGGCCGGCATCGTCACCGCCAACTTGGTCGGCGGGGTCCTGACGCTCACCGGAGATGGATCGGACAATGATCTCACCCTCATTTCCGTGGGAGCGGATGCCGCCACTCTCAATGGCAACAACGGCACGCTGATCGCGTTGAATGGAGCTGCGGCCCTCGCCACCGTCTCGCTGCCCGTGGCCGTGAGCAAGGTGACGGCAAACTTGGGCGGGGGCAATGACGCCTTCAACCTCCTTTCGATGCAGATCGGCGCGCTCGCCTTCGATGGCGGAGATGGGAACAATACCTTGCAAATATCGGGCTCGGACGTCGCCGGCGCGCTGAGCGATCAGGGAGGCACGGGCAATGATGTCTTTACCGCGACGGGGCAATTTTTCCATGTGGGCGGGGCGCTCACGCTGAATTTGGGCGACGGGTCGAATGCGGCCTCCTTTACGGCCAGCGGAATGGAATTGGGTGGAGCCACGCTCTACACGGGCGGTTCCGGGACGGACGCCTTTTCCCTCTCCGCCATCGCGGGAATCGTGACCAAGGCGATCACCGCCAAGCTGGGCGCCGGGGACAATACCTTTACGCTCGGTGGGCAGGACCTCCAGACCGGGTCCATTTCCGTGACGCATCTGGATCACGCCGGCACCGCCACCACCAATATCACCGCCTCCTCACTGGCCGTGAAAGGGGGCATCACCGTGGCGTATGGCACGGGCACCAGCAGCACGCTCATCGGCGCGACCGCTCAGGCCACCATCAGCGGGGCCTTCAAAGTGACCTCGACGGGAGGGACGGATAACGTGACCCTCGGCGGCAGCTGCGTGCTGAGCGTCGGGGCCACCACTTTCGCGCTAGGCAATGGCAACAATACCGTGGCCTTGAGCGGGGCGGTTGTGATCCTGCCATCGCTGACCGTGACGGGCGGCACCGATACCGATGCGTTCAACCTTTCTTCCGCCAGTGCGCGGATGGGAGCGCTGACGCTCAATCTCGGGGATGGCACCAACTTCGTCGGGCTCAACGCCTCGGAGGCGATCGTGAATGGCCTGGTGAAGGTGACGAGCGGGGCTGGAGACGATACTTTCGCGATTGGCGGGACCTCCGTGCGCCTCGTCAAAGGGCTTTCCTACCAGGCCGGTAACGGGGTGAATACCCTGGGGATCAGTGCCGGCGCGGTTTTTCAAAGCGGCCCCATTCAAGTGAACTATGGCAGCCACGCCACCGGGACCAGTATCGTCAATATCGCCACCGCCAGCGTCACCGTGAGCGGCTCGACGACGATCACCGCCGCGGATGGAAATGAGACCTTCTCGATCTCCGGCAACGCGGTGACCATGGGACCCATCACGGCCAAGCTGGGCGAAGGCATCAATGCGTTGTCGATGAACGGGGCCAGCCTTCGAATCGGCGCGCTGGCGGTGACCACGGGCGCAGGAACGGATAGCCTGGTCGCGTCGGGACAGGAAATTAGCCTGGGCGGGCTGAAGGCGCAGCTCGGCGCCGGAGGCAACACCGTCACCTTCACCGGAAACAGCCTGACGGTGGGTGGAGTGATCAACGTCATCACGGATACTGGCGATGACATCGTCACCTTCTCCAATGCGGTGCAGAAGACGAAAGGAGCCGTGTTCTCGCTCGGCGACGGTCTCGCGCAGGTGAACATCATCGGGGCCACGATTCAGATGGCGGGGTCGCTGACTTTGACCGCGGGGGATCACGCGGCGGGCACGAGCGCGCTGACGCTGAACAGCACGGGGTCCCTCGCGGTGGGGGCGGTGACGGCAACGTTTGGCGACGGAAATAACTCCACCGGCATTATCAGCAACGGCCCCGGACGAGTGGCCGGCGTGAAAGTGACCGGGGGCAGTGGCAGCGGCAGCGATTCCTTGCAGCTGGTGGGCCCTTCGCGTTTCCTCATCGGCGGCGTGACTTTTCAGGGAGGGAATGGAGTGAATAGCGCCACCCTGGCCTCGACTGGAGGCTCAATTGGAGCCGTGAAATATACCGGGGGTGACGATGCCGATACGCTCCTGGTGCAAGCCGCGCTCGCGCCGGTGGGAAGTGTGACGGCCCAGATGGGAGCGGGGACGTATGGCGTAACCTTCCTTGGGGCCGCCCAAACGAAGTTCGCCGGGCCCGTGAGCATCACGACCCAAAACACCGCCGCTCAAGGCGGAACCGTGCTCTTTGTCGGCGCCACTTTCGCGGCCGGGGTCACGGTCAATGGCGGAGATGGAGGGGACAACATTAGCGCGGCAGATTCCATCTTTGGAGGAAGCTTCAGCCTGAACACCGCCGGTGGGGACGACCACGTGAATATCGAAACGGCGACCGCCAGCATCCCGTCCGTGTTCCGCGGACCCGTCACTGTGCTTCTCGGCGACGGCGCCGATACGCTGGCCGTGGGCGCCAATACCCCCACCGGCCACGCGGAATTCAAGTCCACGGTAAAGTTCGACGGCGGTACCGGCATGGACATCGCCCACATCAGCGCCGCCCTCTTCGCCAACGTCTACCTCCCCGGCCAGCCCGTGGCCCTCAATTTCGAAACGAAGGATTAGAGGCGGCGCCAAAATTCATTTCCGACGAGTCGCCATCCTGAAGGGATTGCCTCAACCAGCCCAGGGTTGGCCCCGAGCTTGCCGAGGGCCTACCCTGGGAACGCGCATTCCAAACCGGACGAACCCTGAAAGGGGTTCCATCGAACAGCCCTCGCCTCGGAAATGAGTTTTGGCAGAAGCTCTAAAAAGGGTTCAAATTTTCGGAGCAATCATCGGCCCCACTTTGTTCTGCAAGGTCCATTTTGCCTTCCAAAGCCCCTCCATCGGTGGGATAATTCTCACCGATGGAAGGCATGCCCCCTCGCTCTGGAAACCGCGAAATTTCAGTCAACGCACGGCGCCATTTTGGCGCTCTATTGGGGCCACACAAAAACCACGAAAATAGTCAGCAAAAGTCAGCCTCTACCCCTGATCTCTTGAGCACCGTCACCCGGGCATTGACGCCCCCATTTCACCATGGCAAGCGGGCACTATGAAAATGTTCCTCGCCCTCGCCATTTTCGCCGCCACCGCCACCTTTGCCGAGGATGATGGCAAACTCACCATCGACATTCCTTCTTCCGTCCAGGCCACCATCGCCAAGGAAAAGGGCGACCACGGAAAAGTGCGGGACTTTAAAATCGTGAATGAAACCGACGGCACCACTTACGTGGTCGGGTTGGTGCTGGACGGCAAAAATTACGTGCTCTCGCTCGATGCCGCCGGACGCTTGATGCGCAAGCAACTCGATGTGGAGGACAATGGCCCGCATCAGGTCCGCCTCGAAGCGCTGCCGGCCAAAGTGCGGCAGACGCTCCAGCGCGAAGCCGGCGCGGCGCTGATCGAGGCCGTGGAATTGCAGGAGCAAAAGCCGACCTACGTCACCGAGATCAAAGTGGGAAAACGCAAGTACCGCATCTCGGTGGATGCGGACGGAAATTTGCTAAACAAAGAATATTCCGGCGACGATGACGGCAATTGAGGGCGAGAGGCTTTGACCACGGCAACAGAAATTCAGCGCGTCTCTCCGATCCTCTGGAGCTGGAATGCGTATGAACCTGCTGTGAAATGTGAGCTCACCTCCCACGCCGTAAAAACGCCGGAGGGCCTCATCCTGATTGACCCCATCGGGCTCGCGGATCCCGAGGCCTTTGGCGAGACGCCAGCCGCCATTCTGGTCACGAATGCCCATCACGCCCGCGCCGCCCTTTGGTGGCAGGAGCGCAGCGGCGCGCGCATCGTTGCGCCCGCCGCCGCGCTGGCGGAGTTGGAGATCGCGCCCGACGTGACGCTCCAGGATGGTGAGATCGCGCCCGGCGGATTTCGCGTGGTGGCGCTGCCGGGCGGCGCGCCGGGAGAGGCCGCGTACGTCGGCCATGGGCTGTGTGGCGTGGGCGATGCGCTGATTCATCTGCCGTCCCACGGCTTCGCCCTGCTCCCGGCGAAATATTGCGCGGATGCGGCCTCGCTGCCGAACGCTGTGAGAAAACTGTTGTCATACGACTTCCACATCCTGACCTTCGCGCACGGCGCTCCGCTCGTTGACCGGGCCCGCGAGCGCCTCGCACAACTACTCGCATGAAGAAGCTTTTCCTTTTCCTCGCCCTCGCGGCGATCCCCGCCTGGGCCGCGAAACCGATCTCCGAAGCTCCCAAGCCGGCCGCCCCTGCCGCGCCGGCAGAGCCGGCCATTCCGGCGGCGCCGGCGGAGCCTGAAACACCGGAAAAGACCATCACGCGCTTTTTCGCCTATTTGCAGCGCCGGGAGGTGGATCAGGCCTATGACCAGTTGACGCGCGGAACGAAAATCGCCGAGCGCGCCGAGGACGTGAAAATGCTGAAAAGCAAAACCAAGGACGCCATCGCCGTGTATGGCACGGTGCAGGGCTTCGAAATCATCGCTTCCAAGAGGGTCGGCGAACGGCTGATGCGGCAGACGGTGATTTCGCTCGGGAAAGAGTTCCCACTGCGCTGGCGCTTTTACTTCTACAAAGTCGGCGACAACTGGCGCCTCATCGACATGCGCGTCGACGATCGGCTGGCCGCGCTGTTCGACGAACTGGAAGAGCAGCCCAAGCCGGAAGCTCCGTAGCTGTAGACGCCCCAGCGTCTTTTGGATCTCTTGCGTCCCCCAGGTCCCTCCGCATCCTACCGACTTTTCACTCGTCACACCGCCTCCATCCCGGCAAAACTCTCCACCATGCGATTTATCGAAAAAATCTGTGCGAAGCTGAAGCGCCATCCCAAGCGCATCGTCTTTCCGGAAGGCACTGAACCTTCGGTGGTGCGGGCCGCGGGACGTTATGCGAAGATGGGCCTCGGCACGCCCATCCTCCTCGGCAAACGCGACGCCGTCGAAAAGACCGCCGAGAAGGAGGAGGTGGACCTTGCGCACGTGGGCATTGTGGACCCGGCGACTTCCTCCGAGCTCGAGCATTTCATCCCGCGGCTGGAAAAGCTGAAGCGCTACCGCGA
>FTCB01000535.1_pt1 | contig 35321 bp, 33 predicted proteins | sample 1639431 | NCBI WGS metagenome assembly FTCB01 (sample SAMEA3914864, study PRJEB12502) | metagenome | biome: forest; material: soil | place: USA | collected 2012-03-12 | depth 0.3 m
CGTCCCAACTACGGCTTGTCGGGCCTTAACCATCCCACCAAACCAAGCCGTAATTTGGGGCGTGCTTTTAGGCCGCTGTCACGATCGACAGCGACTTAAAACCACGCTCCAAACCCGTGGGACGTTTGCTGCAAAGTCGCTCCTATACCTCCCATGTTTCGCATACTTCCTATCAGCGAGGCGCTCGTGCAACACACCCGCGTGGCTCCCACGCGGAGCACCACCGTGCCGCCAGGTTTTGGAGTGCGTGCGGTTCTCCGCCGCTTTCGGAAGCGGGCGCGTTGAAACAAATCCACACCGCCCCAACTCCTTCGCGGCGAGACCTCGGTTGCGCACCGCCGGAGGTGCGCCGTGATGCAACCATTCCGCGCAAAGGGAAGTCTGCAAAGGGACCGTTCTTACTATTGGCACTCGACACAGTGACTGGTCTGTCGTAAGTAACAACTGACTGTGCGCGGACCGAACGCTGCACTTTAAAGTTGAACGCAGGTGCGTAACCGATGTTGCACTGCAAGCCAGCGCGGCGATTTGCGTGTGGGTTTTGCAGGCTGTGGTGACGTTTTCAGTGTGGAATGGAGTCCGTGCCAGAAGGTTGCCGCGTAGGGGCAAGGATGCAATCGAGCAGGGAAAGGTTGCATCAGGGTGGGGGCTGGAAAGTAGATGATTGGCGGTGTTGCCAGCTCTTGTAAACCGCCTCGAGACTGTAACCGTCGGGATCAAATACGTTCGCGGCGTAATAACGGGGATCGTAATACAAACGCGCGCTGGGTTTGCCGTTGTCGGTCGCACCCGCAACCATTGCGGCCTTGTAGAACGCGTTCACTTCGGCCCGGCTCCTGGCCACAAAGCCGACATGCGCAGCTTTGGCGTCAGCATCGCCCTGCTTAAGCCAGAAAAACACGCGGCCGTCCCGTCCGAACCCCTTGAGGTCGGGATGTCCTTTGGGGCCATCCTTGCCGTCGTAATCGACCGCATGCTCGATGCCCAGCGGCTTAAGGGCCTTCTCGTAGAAGGCAATCGATCGATCCAGATCCGTGACGGTTATGAAGACGTGGTCGAGCATGAATTAATCAGGTAATTGCCGGCAGATTGACGATAAGTACGAATATGGCGAAGCAACGATTCATAAAATCTAAGTAATGGATCTTCATGCCTTTTCCATAGGGTTCGCGCGGACTGGAGAAAAAGCGCCAAGCTGTTCAAAAACGGCCCCATTTCATGGAGCCGTTTCGTCCGGCGCCAGTTGTGGAGATGCCACGGGTTAGATTTATTTTCCATCGGTAGCACGGGCTCAGCCCACTCGCTGCGTTTGCAACGGCACACCCCCTGCTAAGGCGCGGCGCAATGGAAAGCCCTGCCTCCCGAAGCTCCCCAACCGCCTGCGAATCCGATCCCACTGAAGCCCTCAGCGTCCGTGAACTGGCGACGCTCCTGGCCGCGATGCGTAAAGCGAGCGGAGGGGATCGCAAGCTGGTCGTTCGTTTGCTTCGCTCCGTGATGGAGCGCCGCCCGGATTGTCTCGGCCTGTGGTGCGTCTTCGAGCCCAATGCCTTCGACGGACGGGATGCCGAATTTATCGGCCGGAAAGGCCATGATGCGACGGGCCGGTTTGCGCCGCGGTGGGATCGCAATGAGGGCGCGCTGCGCTTCGGCTGCAGCTGCGGGCACGATTCGCCAAGTCTGGGCGGGTGGTATTTTCTTTCGCGGGACGCGCGACAGGAGGTCGTCTTTGGGCCCTACGACGAAAAGCTGCTCACGGGGCTGCCCGTGCTTTGCCTGAGCCGAGTGGCGCCGATCCTAGAGCGGGATCGCTTTATCGGCGCCGTGGGCGTGGATATCTCCCTCGATTCGCTGCGCCCGGCGGCTTCGGGCGAGAAGCTGCATCCGGATCATCCCATGGAAGCCATGCTCGAGCGCTGGCATTTTTTTCTGCGCGACAATGGCGAGATCGAATTTGCAAGCCGCCAGGCGCGCCGGCTCATGGGCCGCTATGTCGGGCCCTGCCGGAATGGGTCGCTGCCGCCGGCTCTGGCCGAGCGGCTGGCCGGCTCGATCCGGAGCGCTCTGGTCTTTCCGGGCAGCCAGGGCGAGCTGCATATCAGTGTCTTGCAACATCCGCACACCGGTTGCCGCATCCTTTCGCTCGAGGAAAAAATTCCGCGGCGCAGGATCGCGCCCGGCGGCACGACCATTTCGGCGCGTGAGCAGGAGGTGCTGGAATGGCTGGAGCGCGGCAAGAGCAATGGCGAGATCGCGCTGATTCTTGGCATCTCCGAGCACACGGTGCGGCACCATCTCGAGCGGATTTTTAGCAAGCTGGGCGTGGAGAACCGGCGGGCCGCGATGCTTTGCGTCCAGCAGGCGCGGCGTTCACCGAAGGACCGCCTGCTCTCGCGGATGCCGGAAACGGCCCCGGCGTGGGCATAGGACGTTCCGCCCATGGCGGCGTGCGGCGATTCGATTTATGGGTGGATCGCCAGATTGGAAACGCCATGAACAATCCCAAACGCCGCGCAGTTCGAAGGGCCGACTTCGAATGGACGAAATGAACGCTGTCCCCCTCCCGGTCGCCACGAAGGTCCCCGCACCGGTTCCGGCTGCCCCGATCTCCCCGCCGGTCTCTCGCCCGGCTCGAGGCCGCGCCCGCCTCCGCTGGTTCGATTTGCGGCAGGATATTCCCGCCTGGGCTGTGAAGGGACTCGGGGTCTTCAGCTTTGCGGCGCTGCTGCTCGGCTGGGCGTGGCTCAGCCGCCGGGAATTCGTCAATCCGGTCTTCCTGCCGACTCCGGAGCGCGTCTGGACCGCGATCCAGGCTCTTTGGGAAGATGGAACGATCTGGGACGATTTGAAGATCAGCCTCTTTCGCGTTTCCGTCGGTTTTCTCGTCTCGGCATTGATTGGAGTTCCGCTCGGCGTTTTCATTGGCTCTTTTAAAGCGCTCGAGGCCCTGTTCCAGCCGATCACGGAATTCGTCCGTTATATCCCGGTGCCTGCGCTGATTCCGCTCGTGATGGTCTGTTTTGGCATCGGGGAAATGGCGAAGGTGATGCTGATCTTCATCGGGACATTTTTTCAGCTCACGCTGATGGTGGCCGACGAAGTCCGCCGGGTGCAATACGACCTCGTCCAGGTCAGCTACACCCTGGGCGGGCGACGAGGCGAAATCATCCGGCTCGTGCTCTGGCGCGCCGCCATGCCGGGCATTTTCGATGCGCTGCGACTGTGCAACGGGTGGGCCTGGACCTATCTGGTCGTAGCGGAATTGATCGCGGCGAACGAGGGGCTCGGCTACCGCATCCTGAAATTTTCCCGCTATCTCCAGACGCCAAAGATCTTCCTCTACCTTTTCCTGCTCGGCGTCATCGGGCTTTCGCTCGACATCGCCTTTCGCAAATTCAACGCCCGCGTTTTCCACTGGGCGGACACTCGAAAGAAATGAAACTCGAAATCCGCCAATTGGAGAAAACCTACCGCTCGCGAAACGCCTGCACCCAGGCGCTCACCCCGACTTCCTTCGAGGTTGGCGACGGCGAGTTTGTTAGTCTGGTTGGCCCCTCGGGCTGTGGCAAGTCCACCACGCTCTACATGATCGCCGGCCTGGATCAGCCGAGCGCCGGCGAAATCCTGCTCGATGGCCGCGCAGTCGACAAGCCTGGCCGGGATCGCGGGATGGTGCTGCAAAACTACACGCTCTTTCCCTGGCTGACGGTGCGGGAAAACGCCCGATTCGCCTTTCAACTGGTGGACAATCGGTCTGACGCCACCTCTGGCGAAATAATGTCGAGCCTCGGGCGCGTGGACTCGCTGCTCGACCTGATGGGGCTCCAAAATTTTTATGACGCCTATCCGAGCCAACTCTCTGGCGGCATGAAACAGCGCGTCGCCATCGCCCGGGCCCTGGCGAACAAGCCCAAGGTGTTGCTGATGGATGAACCCTTTGGCGCGCTCGATGCCTACACTCGCGCCGAGATGCAGGAACTGCTGTTACTCATCAGTCGCCTCGAAAAAACGACGATCCTTTTTGTGACGCACGATGTCGAGGAAGCGATCTATCTCTCTACGCGAATCCTCGTCTTTTCGGGGCGCCCGGGCCGCATCATCCGGGAAATTCCCATCCCCTTTGGCGCGGAACGCTCGCCTGAAATCAAACTCAGCGACGACTTTGTCCGGCTCAAGCGCGAAATCCTCGAGCTCCTGCACCAGGGACAGGATGCCGATCACAATCGCGAACACCTTCTCCAGAAACTCGTTCAGCAATCGCGCTCGTAAGTCGGTGAAATAACGAAGCGACGAGCTACGTCGGAAAACGATCCCGTCATTGGGAGGAGCCCGCGCGCCCGCGCCTCTGGATTTTCGAAAATACGCCAAAAAAGATCAACCCAACTCCGCAAACAACGCACCGCAAGCCATGACTCCTATGACTCCCATTATTCCTCTCATTCCCATGCCTAAACTCCGCCATCTCCTCCAGGCCGCCCTGCTCGCAACCGTGTCCACGTCCCTGCAGGCCGCAGATCTCAAACCCTACAAGGTTGGCTATAACAATTGGATTGGCTCCATCGCTTTTTTTGTGGCGAATGACAAAGGCTTCTTCAAGGAAGAGGGACTCGATGTGCAGGCCAAAAGCTTCAGTTCGCCCGGGGATCCGCTGCTGCCCCTCCTCGCTGGAGATCTCGATGCTGCGCTCAGCACCGCCGACAGTGTCATTACGGTCCTGGACAAGGCGCCGGATCAATTGAAAGTCGTCTACCTGACCGATACCTCCGCCGGCGCGGACGCCATCATCGCGAAAAAGGCCATTGCCAATGTCAAGGCGCTGAAAGGCCATACCGTCGCCGCGACGCTCGGGCAGTGCAATCAGTTGCTCCTCGAGAAGGCGCTGGAAAAGGCCGGGCTCACCGACAAGGACATCAAGCTCACGAATATGAATGCCGACGATTCCGGCGCGGCGTTTGCCGCCGGCAAACTCGATGTCGCCGTGACCTGGGAGCCATGGATCACCAAGTCTGCCGGGGAAAAGACTGGGCACGTCATCTTCAGCTCCGCCGAAACCCCCAACTTGATTTTGGACATCCTGGCCATCAGCAGTAAGAACGCCGCCAAAAAATCCGCGGACACGCGCGCCTTCCTGAAAGGGATGAATCGCGGGTACGAATTCGTCCAGCAGCATACCGATGAAGCGTGCGCCATCGCAGCCAAGGTGCTCGACCAAAAGCCGGAGGAAGTCAAAGCGATGCTGCCAAAAGTCGCTCTCTACAGCCCGGCCAAGAATATCGAAGTCATGAGCGGCGGAGCCGCCGCCACCGCATCCAAGGAAGTGGCAAAATTCTTCAAGGACAAAAAGGTCAACGATACGGTCGTGGACGTGAGCAAGCTTTATGATGCTTCCTATCTGAAATGACCAATACCAGGGAGTCGTTAAATAAAATGAACCCGGATCACTCGGCCTTGCTCATGATCGATTTCCAGCGCGACTTTTGCGCGCCGGGAGGGTACTCGGCGCGCTTTGCCGGGCTGGATTGGGTCACTCCGATCATCGAACCCGCACGGCGCCTGCTCGCCGCGGCCCGACAGGCGGGATGCCTCGTCGTGCACACCCGCGAAGGCTATGCCCCGGATCTCTCCGATTGCTCTCCGGCGAAGCTGCAGCGCAGCCGCAACGCCGGCAGCGAGATCGGTTCCGCCGGACCCATGGGCCGCTTGTTGATTCGCGGAGAGTACGGCCACGACATCATTGACGAACTAAAGCCGGAACCCGGCGAAATCGTCATCGACAAAGCGAGTTACGGAGCCTTCTGCGGCACCAATCTCGAAAGCATCCTGCGCGCGAGAAATATCGATACGCTCATCTTCGCCGGCGTGACCGCCGACGTCTGTGTGCATACGACCTTGCGTGAAGCCTACGACCGTTGGTTTCACTGTTACTACGCCGCGGATGCGATCTCCTGCTTCGATCCGGAAATCCGGCGAGTTTGCGAGAAAATGATCGAGGAAGAAGGCGGGATCTGGGGCGCTCTGACCACCACCGACGAGCTCGCCGCATTGTGGAATCCAGCCGCGGAGCCCGTTTCCAACTGAGCCGCAACGAATCGGAGCCTTTCTGCGCAAGCTTTTCGGAGCGGAGGTGACTTTTGGGTGTTGGCAAGTTATCCTGAAGGAGGGGCGCACTTTGTCCGCCGAGTGCGCTCTTTGCCCTTCGCATGAATCTGTTTTCCAATCCACTCCAACAAGCCCTCGACGGCGCCCAATCCATCCTTATCGCCGGCGCGGGAGGAGGTTTCGACGTGTATTCGGGTCTGCCGCTTTACCTTGCCTTGAGAAATGCGGGCAAGACAGTCCACTTCGCCAACTACACATTTGCGGCCCTGCCGGAAAATGCAGATGCGCAAGTGACTCCCCATTGCGTGCGCGTGCATGCCGATATCGGCGGGAGCGAAACTTACTTTCCCGAACGCCGTCTTTGCGAGTGGTTCCGCGTAGAGCGCTCGGAGGAGATTAACATTTACAGCTTTCGCGCCTGTGGCGTTCGACCATTGCGTGAGGCTTACGATGCCCTGCGCCGGCTGCTCATGCTCGATGCCATCATTCTCGTCGATGGCGGATCAGATAGTCTTTTGCGAGGCGACGAATGTGACCTGGCCACCCCGGTGGAAGACATGACCAGCCTGGTGGCGGTCCACGGCCTCGACGTTCCCTGCAAAATGCTCATGTGCCTGGGCTTTGGCGTGGATTACTTTCACGGGGTTTGCCATGCGAATTGCTTCGAGGCGATCGCCGCTCTGACTCAGCGCCGGGCCTTCCATGGCGTAATGTCTCTTTTGCCGCAAATGCCCGAAGCGCAAGCCCTGCTGAGCGCCGTCGACTTTGCCAATCAGCGTACGCTGCGTCGAGAAAGCATCGTGTGCAGCTCCATCGCCTCAGCCGTGGAGGGCCGGTTCGGCAATTATCACCGGAACGCACGGACCAACGGAACGAAACTATGGATCAATCCACTGATGAATATGTACTGGGCCTTCCAGCTGGACGCGGTCGTGGAGCGCTGTCTTTATGCGAGTGATTTGGAAAAGACCCAGACCCAAAGCGACGTGATCGAGCGGATTCACGCTTTTCGGAGAAACACGACCGCCCGGTCTTGGGAGGAGATTCCGCTTTAACTAGCTAGAGCGCCGTCCGCGGCACACGTCCCTCGTCCACATCGTGTAGGTCGACGAAGGTCTGGATATCCGTCCGATCGCCGAAGCCCAGCTTGCGCTTTTCGTCTTCCAGACCGCAGGTCGCATCACGCCAGCCGCGCTTGAGGAGAAAGGAATTCCAGATGAGGATTTGTTCCGCGTTCGGCGTTGGCCGGTTGCGAAAACACCAGGCGAACACCTCTTCATTGCTCGCGCCTTCCAGCGCCTTTTGTTTCGCCTCTTCGTAATCGATTTCCCAGAACCGACAGAACCGCGCGTCGAAACTCGTCGGATCGGAGAATCCGAGGTTGTAGCCTGGCGGCAATACGCCTTCGGCATGGAGGCGGATCTTATCGAGCATGCGGGGAAAGAAGACGATCCCCTTGGTTTCTTCGTAGTCGCTGCAGGGCGTTTGGAAGTTCATGACGTCGATACGCTATCGACGGGGCAAATGAGGACAAGCGCCGAACAGCGGGGTGCGTCGTCGCTACTAACGGGCAGACCTACCCGCGCCGACGGCGCAAACCCAGCGCTGCGGCGCCCAGCGCTACCAGCCCCATCGTGGCCGGTTCCGGCGTCGGCGTGGCATTGAAGCCGATCACGTCCATCGCCGTGATGTCGACGGCAGAGATGTCGTTTTTCGTCCCGGACGTGCTGAAGGCGTTGAAGGAATCGTTCGTCCCGCCTGCCCAGTCCTGCGGATCGCTGCCGTTGCCGTTGGGAAAGTTGTAGGCCTTCAAATTCGTGACGCCGCCGTCGATGGAAAAGTAGTCGCCGCTGCCGGCCGTGAAATCATGCGTGCCCGAGCCGGAGTAGCGGAATAGATCGTAGGGCAGGTAATCGGGTTCGCTGAAGAACTGCTGGCCCAGCCCCGGCACGCGGCCCATGATTTCCGTGATCTCGTGCTCTGCGACCCCGATAAAATCGAAGGCGCCTGGAACCGCGCGGTTATTCGGATCGAAGGTATAGGTGCGTCCGGCTCCGAAAGTGAAAGTGCCGTCGACTTCATTGTCCGAAGGGATGAGCCCGAGCGCTTTGGCCTGGGAACTGGTGACGATCCAGGCGTGACCGGAGCCCGTCGGATCCATAAGCGACAAATGCGCCACCGCCGTGGCGTCGGCGACCGTCGTTGCATCGCTCACCAAGGCCGAGCGGATGTCGCCATAGTTATACGTTCCGAGGAGGCTGGTGTCGCTCTCCCCCAGGACACTGCTCCCGGGAGTCGATTCCACATCGATGGTGATGGTGATCGGGTCTGAAAAGAGGTTTTCCAGCTGCTGGGCCGCATAGTTGCTGGCGGACTGGATGCCTGCAAAATTCGCGAGCCCGGTAACGGAGGAGCCGAATTGGAGATTGATCGTGAGCGCACGGGAGGGCGCAGCGACGCTGACGAGCAGGGCGGCGCAGACGGCCAGAGACTTCGTAGAGGGAAGGCGCATAGGATAGATGGAGTGCGGCAATGCCAACCCGGAGCAGGACTCGCGCCGATATTTATAGTTTAGGCGAAAGAACCATCCGGCCGGCCTCAATCATCGAGGAAAACGACCCGGGCGCGTGGGTTCAGGCCTGCAATGTCCCACGATCGTCACACGCTGCGCCTGACCTTTGGCGCGAAGAAATTTGAACGGGGCACTCAATTGCGTAGTCTCGTGCGGTCATCGCCATGAGTACGCCTTTCGCCATTATCCCACAAGATCCGCAACTGCTGGAGGGAGATCAGCAGCGGTGCGCCTGCGTGCTCCTCGTCGATACCTCGGGGTCGATGCAGAATCTCATCCCGGAAACGGGGACTTCGGCGATCGAAGAATTGAACCGCGGCCTCGTGACCTTTCAAGAGCAGTTGCAGGCCGATTCGCTCTCGCGGAAGCGGGTCGACGTCGCGGTGGTGACCTTTGATTCCGATGTCACGGTTGTACAGCCCTTCATCAGCGCGACGGATTTCCACGCGCCGTGGCTCACCGCCTCGGGCGGCACGGCGATGGCCGGGGGTATTTCCAAGGCGCTGGACATCATCGCCGTGCGCAAGCAGGAGTACCGCAACGCCGGCATCGTGCCCTATCGCCCGTGGATCTTCATGATCACAGATGGCAAGGCGACCGGGCTCGACGAGGTGGCGGCGCAGCTTCGGGCCGAGGAAGACCGGAAGGGCGTCGTTTTCTTCGCCGTAGGCGTGCATGGGGCGAGTATGGAAAGCCTGCAGCAGTTGGCCGGCGAAAAGAAGACCTTCGAACTGAAGGGGCTGAATTTTCAGGGTCTCTTCTCCTGGCTCTCGGCCAGCTTGAAGAAGGCATCGTCGGGCATTCCCGGGCAGCAAATGGCCCTGGAACGGCCGGATAACACGATCATCATCTGATTTCTCCAGACACAGCTTTGGCCGAATGGTCCGTCGCGGCGGCTTCGGTGCGTGGGCGGCGGCACGTCGAAAAGGACCTGCCCTGCCAGGATGCACACCGCTGGCACGTCGCGCCCGGCGGGCTGCTCATCGCCGCAGTGGCAGATGGCGCCGGTTCCCAACCCCTCTCGGACATCGGCTCGCGCGTCGCGGTCGAGACGGCGACCACCACGCTGCTCATTACCTTGGGAGAAGCCTTTGCCGGAGGCAAAGCCGAAGCCGAGACCGCCCTGCGCGCAGCCCTTCAGCGCGCTCACCAGGCGCTGAAAGCGGAAGCGGAGGCTCGCTCGGCGCCCACGGACCACTTGGCCACGACGCTCGTCCTGGCGGCGGCCGGGCCGGACTTCGTTGCGGCGCTGCAGGTCGGCGATGGCTGCGCAGTCGTGGCGCCAGCCGAGGGCGTCATCTTCGCTCTGACGACGCCGGAGAATGGCGAGTATGCGGACCTCACGGCTTTCATTAGTGATCCGGCTTCCGTGGCCCAGGCGCAATTTCGCTTCTGGCGCGGAGCGGCTTCGGGTCTGGCGCTCCTGACCGATGGCCTGCAAATGCAGACCCTGCGCGTGCCGAGTCCGGAAGATCCGGAGTGGCGGCCGCATGCGGCCTTTTTTGGACCTTTCCTGGACTTTGCCCGGGCGGCGGGACCGAGCGGCGCCGGCAATGCGCAGCTGGCGGCCTATCTCTCGTCAGAAAAAGTGCAGGAGCGGAGCGACGACGACATCACTTTCATCTTTGCGGCGCGTCCTGCTTAGACGTAGGAGAGGGCATCGATCATGCGGCTGAATTTGCAGTCGAGCGGCGCCGCGCTGGCGTTTGATGCCCGGCAACTCCTGGGAAGGGGCGGCGAGGGCGCCGTATACCAGGTGCCGGCGCATCCGGAGCTGGTGGCGAAGATCTATCACCCGGGAAAAGCGCCGCCGCTGCGGAAGCTCGAACTCATGCTGGCCAATGCGCCGCTCGATGCCGCGGCCGCCGGAGGCCACTCGTCGATCGCCTGGCCGGTCGATATCCTGCTCGATCCCCACGCCGTGCATCTTCCGGCCGGCTTCGTCATGAAGCGGGTCTCCGGCTACCACGAGTTGCACGAGGTCTACGATCCGAGCGATCGGGTGCGGGAAGTGCCGGCCTTTACCTACCAGCACCTCATCCGCACGGCGGCAAATCTGGCCTCGGCGATGCGGGCCATTCACAAGAGCGGCTATGTCGCGGGCGATCTGAACGAACAGAATGTCGGCGTTACCGAGACGGCGCTGGTCACGCTCTTCGATACGGACTCCTTCCAGGTCAGCGACCCGGGGCGCGGACAGGTCTTTCGTTGCACGGTGGCCCGTCCGGGCTTTGCCGCGCCGGAACTCATTCGCGCCGGCTCCTTCGACAGCACCGATCGCACGCCGGCGCACGATCACTTCGCGCTCGCCGTGCTGTTCTTCAAATTGCTCATGGAGGGCGCGCACCCCTTCGACGGCGTTTATACCGGCGCCGGCGACGTGCCGGACTACGACGTGCGGATCGAGGCCGGGCACTTTGTCTACAGCCCGTCGAATCGCGCGCCTTACCAGCGGAGCCCGCGGCCGCCGCCCTTCGAAATGCTCGCGCCGGAGCTGCGCCGGCTTTTCGTCATGTGCTTCGACGAAGGGCACGCGCACCCGAAAGCGCGCCCCGACGCTCTCACGTGGCACCAGGCGCTCAGCACGGCGGAAGCATCCCTGCGCCGCTGCGCGGTCAATGCCTCGCACCGCTACTTTCCTCACGTCCCGGCTTGCCCATGGTGCGTGCGCCTGGCGGCGCGGGGATATGATCCTTTTCCTTCCGTAGAGAGTATTCGCCGCGGCACACATTTGCCCGTGTCCAAGCCCAAGCCGCCCGTGCAGCGGCGGCCGGCTCCTCAGCCGCAGGGGACGGCCCCGACGCCCTGGAGCCCGCGCCCAGGAAAGGCCGCGCCAGTGCAGCGCCGGATCATTCAAGCCGGGGGGTATCGAGGATCCACCGGTTCTCCTGCGAGGAGGGCGACGGCGAAGGCAAAAGGCGTGGGATGGTCCTTCTTTATCCTGTGGGTCGTATTTCGCGTGCTCACGTCGTCAGATCTTTGGCGATCTTCGCCTTCTCCTCGGACTGGATGGAGCACGCCGTCCTATTTCCAGCAACTGCCGTCCTTGCCGCCGAGTCTCACCGGCTCCAGCGGTATGGCGGTGGATCGCACAGAGTCCTCGCCAAAAAACGACCTGCGCATCGAGTATCGCTCCGGCAACGGAGGCTCCCGACGCGAGATATGGTTAACTTCCGCCAAGGGCGCCTTTCCTGATCAAATGCTGGCGCCCTACGCCAAGATCGCTTCCGTCAAATTTTCGCCGGATGAAAAATGGCTAGTCATTAACCGGCCCGAGCTCACGGATACCACCGCGGTAGAGCTTCTGGCAGCCAAAACCGATGGGCAATTCGAACACGTTCCGGGAATGGAGTCGGGAAAACCGCAACTCGGTCGGCGAGCCTGGAACTTTTTCCTCGAAACCACTGGCCGCAGCCCGGATTCACCGCGAGACGAAGTTTCCATAGCTGCCCACAACTGGGACAAATACTCGCAGGCGGTGAGTCTCCAGATCGAAAATACTGCTTTGAGCATCAACGCCTCAGTGCCGGGGTTTTGGTGCTGCCGGTACGATCCTTCGAGCAATACCTTTACGGCCGTTTCGCCTCGGTCCGATTTCAGCGTCGCCGCGGCTCCGCGAGTCGACTTCAACGCCAGTCATTATTTTTCCGATCAGGCGGAAGTCGGCAAATTCATCAACGAACACCTGGGCAAGGAAAACCGGCGCGATCTGGTCGAAATCATGAATGACTACGCGGATAATGGCGATTTTTCCGACAAGCGGCCGCGGACCAAGGAGGATGTCGAAAAGGAATTGATCGGCTATTACTTCCAGTGGCCTCGTTCACGGGAAGAATTCATCAAACCGCTCGAGTTGGCCCCGACAGGAGCGCATCGCTGGAGCGTCGTCTGCGTCACCCGTTATCGCAAGGAAAGCGATGCGACGCGAAACGCCATGGAGGGCGAGCGAAAGCGCCGTATGACCATCGTGGAAGAGAACGGGAAATATAGCATCGTGCGCGAGGATAGTTTCGCCTATGGTGAACACGTGGCCGTCGGCCCCAGCAGCACTCGTTTCGCCAAGCCGCCCTCGGTGTCTGCGCCGGGCGGAACCGTGAATCCTCGGGCGACGCGGCCTTAACAGATTGCAAAGTTAGTAAGTTGCGGACGCTATCCTCGCGGTCGCACCGGCGCATCGTCGGTCACCGCATCGGGCGCGTGGAGGATGACTTTTTCGCCGAGGGCGATGCCCGAGACCACTTCGGCAGCCAGGCCGTTTTCGTGGGCGATTTCCACCTTCCGGGCGCGCGCCCGGCCGCCACTTACGGCGAAGCACATCCAGTCGCCCCCGCGGCGGAAGAGCGCGCCGGAGGGAATCTGCAGCACATCCGGCGAACTCCAGGTGACGATGCGGGCCTCGACGCGGTAGCGATCGCCGAGTTGAGCCTGTCCGGAGGGCGGCTCCTTGAACTCCACGCGCACCTTGACGCGCTGTTCTTCGACTCCCAGGGCCGAAACTTTGGTGAAGGCGGCCGGCTCGATAACTTCCACAGTGGCCCGCAGCGGCTCGGAACCGCCCCACCGCTCGATGATGGCTTCGGCCCCGGGTTTCACCGCGGCGGCATCCGTCGATAGCAGCTCGATCTCGGCCTCAAGATCCGTCGGATCGCCGACCTCCATGATGGGCGCCCCGGCAGCGATGATGCGGGCGCTTTCCTCGAAGACATTCAGCACATAGCCGGTGACGGGGGCGATGATTTTCACCGGCGCACCGTCCTGCTGAAAGTGCCCCTCGGCCTGCAGGAGCGCGGCCTGAGCCTGCTCGAGTTCGAATTTCGCGACCTGCAGCCCAAACTCCGCTCCGCGCAATTCACGCTGGCGCATGGACGCGGCGAGATCCGCGGTGTCCCAGTCCTTGGCCGAGATGGCCCCGGTCTGGTGGAGGGGCGCCGCGCGCTGCTTTTCGCGTTCGGAGAGGTCGGCGGCGGTGCGCGCGCGGTCGAGTTCCGCTTCGCGCTGGTTCACCGCGGCCTGCGAGGCGTGGACCCTGGCGTCGGCTTCGGATTGCAGCCGGGGATTCAGCAGGCTGGCCGGCTCAGCCTCGACCTGGGCGAGCACGGTCACGCCGGCCTCGATGCGATCGCCGGCGCGCAGTTCCACGCGCTCGAGATATCCCGTCACGGGCGGAGAAATGGAGTAGCGATGGCGGATGCGGGTCTTCCCTTCCTCGTAAACCGAGACCTGCAGCGGACCATGAGTGACGGCGCCGAATTCGACTTCGATGGGCTTGGGTCGCAAGCCCATGACGATGAAGGCGAACAATCCGCCCACGACGAGCCAGGGCACAAAGCGCCGAAAGCGCGCGGCGCGTTTGGCGGGAGGCGGGCGACGCTGACCCTGGCCGCCGGAAATCGTGGCCCGCGGCGCGGCGGGCGAGGACGGCGAGGAGGGAGGCGCAGGATGATCGGCTTTCACAAAATGGGCGCAAAGGGCGGGAATACCTCGCCTACTTTGTCGCCGCATTCAATCGCCCGCCTTCCCGCTGCACGCAAGCGTGCACACCGACTCGACATCGGTGTGCGCGCTTCTCAATCAACTAACAAACAGTTGTGGGGCTTGGCCGTGCCAAGCAACGGCGCGATTAGCGCGCGTGGGCCGGGTTCCAATATTCCTCCCAATACTCCGAGGGAGCGACATCCGACAACGCGGCAAAGGTCGTGCTGCTAATCGTGACCATCGGGCCGCCGGGGGTATCTACATAGCCGGTAAAGAGATTGCCCATCTGGTCGTAGGCCTCAGTCCCGACAATCCGGCTGTAAAGCGCCGCCGCCTTGTCCACGTAGACCCTCTGATCGCCAAAGGTAGAGCCGGCGATTTTGTCCGGATACTCGGTATAGAATTGCTCCTGTGCGGCATTGAGAAGCCGGGCATCGGCCAAAACTCCGGCCGCCTGTCCGCGCTTGCGCGCTCGGGTGGCGCTCGGGACCGCGACAGCAGCCAGGAGGGCGATGATCGCGACGACGATCATGATTTCAATGAGGGTGAAGCCTCGTGACAGACGACGCTTATTCATATGGGGTGGGATTATTTATTAGGGTGTACGGAGAATATCCGTACGCCTTAATAAGCATTACACATGCCAGAATGCCCATTATTCGCCATAGTGATAGTCGCGGCATTCAATCGCCTGGCTATCGCACGCAAGCGTACACACCGACTCGAAATCGGTGTGCACGCTTCTCATTCAACTAACAAACAGCGGTGAGCCGGGACGCGGCCCCGGCGAGACGCAGCGACTTAGCGCGCGTGAGCCGGGTTCCAGTATTCTTCCCAATACTCCGAGGGAGCTACGTCAGAGAGCGCGGCAAAGGTAGTGCTGCTGATCGTGATCATCGGCTCTCCGGGGCCGCCCCAATAGCCGGTAAAGCGATTGCCCATTTGGTCGAGCGCGTCGACACCGATCATGCGGTCGTAGAGTGACGAGGCCTTATCGACGTAAGGCTTTTCATCGGCGAACGTGGAGGAAGCGGCAGCTCTTACCGGATCCTCGGTGCAGAATTGCTCTTGCGCGGCATTGAGGATCCGAGCCTCCGATAGCACTTGCGCTGCCTGGGACCGCTTGCGCGCCCTGGTGGCGCTCGGTACGGCGATGGCGGCCAGGAGAGCGATGATCGCGACGACGATCATGATTTCAATGAGGGTGAAGCCTCGTGACTGACGATGCTTAAGCATTTGGGGTGGTGGTATTAATTATTAGGGTGTGCGGATAAAATCCGCAGATGCATACAAGCATTATACATACCATAAACTCCATTTTCATCCTCGTCCCATGAATGAAACGTGTGTGCACCGTCGTCCGCCCGCCGAATTTTCATACCTTGCCCGCGACTGTGGCCAAACCGGCGCCTCCTCCCCTCCCTCGGCCGCCCATCAAAAGAGCGACCGAGTCTCAATTGTGATATTCCTGCTTTAGCTAAATGAGTTCTGCCGATACGCGCCCATCTCCGGCGCGCCGGGATTCGCTTCCGGTCCGAAATAGCGCAGAGTGACCAGTGGCTCGGTCTCACTCAGGTTTTCGAAAGTCACTCCCGCGTGCGCGCCGTTTTCGGTGCAGAAATACTCGTCTTCCGTGAGTTCGTGGAAACGGATGAGTTTCGGCGAATTGAGCGGCTGGCCGTTGATTTTGCCCACGCCCTGAACACAGATGAGGCCGTAGGCGCCCGTGTCTTTGATGGTCACTTTGGCGCCGGGATCGACCGTCAGTTCCTTGGCCGTGAACATCTGCTCGCCTTTCACCTTGCCGTAGACGATCCAGCGATCGACATAGCCTTCCTGGCGCGTATCGGCGACAGGGACCGGTTCCAGGTAGTGATTGTCCTTGAAGGTCGGATCACAGTTTCCTTCCCAGTCGAGTTGATCGACGATGAAGTCGAGGTCCTGGTGTTTCTCCTTGGGCATGTCTTTCACCAGGAGATCCCACGGCACGTAGCGGCCTTCCACGAGTGACTGGTACATGCCAAAGACGTCCGAACCCCACTGCGGCTCATAGGTGCAGAGCGAGCCCGGCGCATGCAGGATGCACGGCGGGATGAGCCAGCCCGTGCCCGGCTTCAGCCGATAGGCGCGGGAGAGATCGAGGATGCCGTTGTCGCCCTTGTTCCAATCCTCGAGACAATGGCGCACCTGCGCCTTGGTCGTGCCGGGTTCAAGTCCCATGAAGGTATAGGGAAAGTTATTGCCCACATTGTTATGTTGCGGCGGGAAGTAATACGACTCCGGCTTGCCTTCCTGGCCGACGAGCTTGGCCTGCGCGGCGCTCTGGTGCATGTGATGCGGGATCGGCCCCATGTTATCGAAGAACTTCGAGTAGACGGGCCATTTCTGGTATTTGCCCCAGATGCGTTCGCCCACGAGCAGCGCTCCGGTCTCGGCCACGGCTTGCTGCAAGGTGAAGCGCTCCTCGCCCGCCACCACATAGCTCAGGCCTTCGTCCGCCGTGCGATTGTCATTGGCCGCCGGCGTGGTGCTGGCAAACCAGCGCTCGTCGATGCCGCCGCGATTCAGCCCGTAGGCATAGAGATCGTCCGGGTGAAGCTTGAGCCGCTTTCCGGGCTGGAGAAAGGAGCGTGGGACCCAGCAGGGCGCCAGGCGGAGCAGGCCGCCCGTGGCTTCCAGCGCGCCTTCGATGCGCGAGCGGACATTCGTGGAAATAGTGCGGAGGGAGGTGACGGTATTCATGGATGCGGTAGCTGCAAGTAGCTGCGAAAGGCGGACGGGCCGAGAAATCCTCGGTCGGGCTTTATTTCAATCCCCATGGCCGCGGTCAATCCTTCTCCCGGGCGGGGGCAAGGTGAATTCGCGCTCCCAAAAGCGCCGCTCCGGCGCCATCACTTTCGACTCCCACTTGAAAACGTCTGTCCCACGCCTCTGCCTCATCGTCGCCGCCATCTTCTTTGCCGCGAGTACGTCTGCCATCTCGTGGTGGCGCTGGTTTACCTACCAATACGGCACGTTCGACCTGGCTTTCTATGTACAAGGCCTGTGGTTGGCCTGCCGCGGAGAATGGCACGTCTCGCTGCTCGATGTGCCGATCCTCGGCAATCACGCCGAGCCGATTGTTTTTCTTCTCACGCCGCTTTTTGCCGTGTGTCCGCATCCCATGCTGCTCGTCGCCGTCCAGGTCCTGGCGCTGGCCTCGATGCCCTTCACCGCCTGGCGCATCGCCCGCCGCCTTGGGCTGGGTGAATGGGAGGCCGCGGCGCTCGCCCTCGCCGCCGTGGCTGTGCCGGCCGCCGGCTTCGTGGCGGAGCATGAATTCCACCCCGAAGCTTTCGCCGCGCCGCTCCTGTTGCTGGCCTACGAGGCCCGGCTTCGGGAAAAGTGGGGCTGGTTTTGCCTGTGGTTTGCGGCCTGCGTGGGCTGCAAGGAAAATATCGCCCTGCTCATGGTCGCCTGGGCGGTCATCTATTCCTGGAGCGAGCGAAAAAAAGACTCACGTTGGCAGTGGCGCTGGAATTTCGGCCCCGGCTTGGCCGCCTTCGTGTGGCTCGGCTTCTACGGCCTAGTCCTCAGCCCGGCGATCAATGGCGGCAACGTCGACTACGGCAACCTCTACTCGCACCTCGGAGATTCCGGCGGGGACATCGTGAGAAAATTCTTCACTGAACCCTCTCGCGCCGGCCATGCGGTCTGGCAGGGGCTTACCCAGGGAAATCTCGTCTGGTCGCTGCTCGTTTCCTTCGCGCTGCTCCCGTTGCTTCGCCCCTCCTGGCTGGTGGTCGCCGCGCCGCTGGTTTTCCAGCATCTGCTGTCTTCGCGATCTTCGGAGTGGCAGATCAATTTCCACTACGCCGCGCCGTTCATTCCCCTGCTTTGGATCGCAACGGCCGAAGCCTTGGCCGGAGGCCGCCTGCCCCGGGCCGCCGCCTTTCTACCGCTCATCGCCTGCCTCGTCCTGCAGCCGCTCATTGGTCCCTTTCGCACGGTTCCCGACGATTTGCGGACCATGGACGCCGTCCTGGTGGATCGTGATCGAAAAGCCGTCTACGTGGAGCGGCTCGCGCCGGATCACGTCGTCTGCGCCGGCCTCCCGTACCTATCGCATCTCGCCACGCGGCGCGGGCTCTATTCGCTGCATTTCATCCTGAAAGGGCTGAAAACGCTGGGCACAACGCACTTCAATGACGATTTCACGCCGGATGACGTGCTGCTCGACTACGGCGATATGCAGACTTTCAATCCCGTGGCCCGCTACTACCACCCTGAGGGCGAGCGGCTCGGGGTAAAGCTGCTTTCCAGCGACGAACTACTGAATGCCTTCCTCTCCCGCTACTCCTGGAACGCGTTCACCGTCAATGCACTCACACTGCTCCAGCGCACCGGGCCGGCTTCGACAGAGCCGCTGGAAGAGGGCGGCTCGAAGATCAATGACCAGTCGTGGCTGCTCGGCGCCGCCATCACACCCATGGAGGATGCCGCCCATTATCTCGTGAGGATCAAGTGGCGATTCACAGCGCCGCGCAAGCGCATCCCATGGGTCTCGCTCCGCCTGCAAGGGCCGAGCGCTGCGCGCCGAATCCTCATTGGCATGTGCTCGCCCCAGACGGGCTCGGGCGCGGCGGCGGAAAATCGCGCCGTCACGCTTCCCGCCGATCTGCCCCCCGGCTCTTACCAGGCGTATCTGGAATTCACCGACCGCATCGAGCAACTGTGGCGGCCGGAAACACCGCAGACCTCGGCGGTCCTGCCCTTGGGGCAAATCGACTGGCCGCCGCGTCGCACCCACGAAAATTAGCCACCGCAGGCGCCGGCGCTGCTAGCGGAAGAAGGCGTGATCCGCTTTGTCGTTTTCCTTTTCTTCGCCGCGGCCCTGTGGCTCACGGTCGAGTATTGGCCCTGGCGCGCCATTCGGCATGCGCCGGGGGTGCTGGTCGCAAAGGAACCCGTGCAGGTCATGATTCCGGAGAAACTTCTGCCAAAGCGCGATCACTACGAGATCCACGCCGTGGCGACTTACGACATCACTGCGCGCATCCTGAGTACGAAGCGCTATTTTTCCCTGCCGGGCAATGATCTCGTGCCGATCGATGTCGCCGTGGGTTGGGGGCGAATGTCGGATCAGGCGGTGTTGGATCGGCTTTCGATTTCCCAGGGAAACCGGTTCTTTTTCTACGAGTGGTGGAATAGCCCGCCGATCCCCCAATCGGAGATCGCCTGCCACGCGGCGAACATGCATCTGATCGCCGCCGACTCCGAGGTGGCCTCCAGCATCCGGGGATTGCGCACGGGACAAGTTGCCGATTTGCGCGGCTACCTCGTGAACGTGACGGGGCCGGAGGGGTTCAGTTGGCGCACATCGCTGAGCCGCACGGATACGGGCAACGGGGCTTGTGAGCTTTTCTACGTGGAAGAGATCCAGGATGTGCCGGTCGTCGAGAAGGCGCCGGCCGGCCCGGCGTTGAGCCGGCTGCCGTGAAAAAAAGAAGCGCCCCGAAACACAGGGTTTCGGAGCGCTCCAGTTGTTGGGATCTCGCCCAACCGTCTTGCGACGGCTTTTAGCTAGCGAGACTGGCGGTCGTACTGATTCACCACGCCAAAGTTTTCAGGAGCCGTCGACTGCGGTCTCGTGTGATGCACCGTTTTCGGGTGAGTGTGCACGACGGTCACTTCGTGGACGGTGGTCGGAGCGCAGCTGGAGTAGGCGGCCGCGGCGGCGACGAGGAGGGCGCCGCGGAGGGCGAGTTTCATAGAGGTCATGACTAGTTCTATTCGGTGGAAGTTGTTGTCGCGCTTGGGTTTTTTACGGATGGGATTACTTGTCGCTGATCACAGCTTCGGCATTGCCCGGCTTCGGCGCGTTGCCGTCGAGCTTGGCGGCTCCGCCCGGCAGGGTGCCGAAGTTGCCTTCATAAGGAGCATTCACAGTGCCGCGGCGGCCGACCAGCGCGCACCAGCCGCAACGGCTGGTCACCCGGGCGAAGTTCACGACGACGTTCACCGAGCCGTTGTAGTCCGAGCGCCAGTGCACACCGGCGAGGGCGTTGCCGGCCTTGCGGGTGTCTTTCACCAGCGTGTTGCCGGTTTCTTCCGCTTCGATCCAGACTTCGATGTTCTCCGCGTAGTGGTCACCGGCGATGATGAAGACGTAGTCGAGGCCGCGATTGACCGGGACTTCGAATTCATAGGTCACGCCGAACCCGCCGTGGCCTTCCTTGGCCGGAGTCATGTAGTAGCCCATGCCGCTGTATTTGGAGGCCATGGCGTAGGCGCGGTCCGCGGCTTCGGAGACGTCGGCGCGGGCTTGAGGAGCGATGGCGGAGAGCAATCCGCCGGCGGCGAGGGCGAGGGCGAGGCTCTTGGAGGTGTTGAGGAACGATTTCATTTTGGTTGGTGGTAGGAGATTTACGGATTTGGTTTTTTGATGGCCGCCGATATTTCAGCGGCGCTTGCTATTCTTTTGGGAAGCGGTCGGAGGTCGTGACGAAGAAAGTTTCCTTTTTTTTCGCCTCGGCCGTCCAGCGCGCTTCGTCACCGCGAAATAGCCGGGTTCAATCGCTCTGGCTCAGGCGCTGTTTCGGCGTGTCCACGAGGAGCGCATGCGCCTCGTGCAAGATTCCGGGGATTCGGTCGGCAAAGCGGCTCGAGCCGAGGGCCTGGGTCATCGCCCGGTCGTCGAAAGTTGCCGCATTCACTCCAGGAAACCAGTGCCCGGCTTGGCCCATGAGGTTGTACCGCATCTTGCCCCAGCCCACGAGATCCAGCGATTTGGCGTAGGTCCAGAGGCGGAGAATTTCCTGAACATTCACCTCGCCGGGGAGATTCATGTATCCGGGCAGGGCCTCCGACCAATGGGCGCACCAGTCGGCGCCGAGGGATTGCTCCATGGCGGCGCGCAGGCGTTGCTCGATGGGCGCGACGACCTCGGCGGCGCGGTCGTAGTGCTCCAGCGCGGCCACATGTTCGTCAAAATCCCCCGGCCGCGCCGCGCCGACGCTGAGCGTGTGCACCTCGGGACGGGCCAGACAATAGAGATCGTTGAAAACGAGGGGCGAAAGCGGCTGGCAGAGCGCCACCATCTTTTCTGGCGGCTGATAGAGCATGCCGCCCTTGTCGCTCGGCGAAATGATGAACATCCCCATGTCCCGGCGCGTCGCCGCCTCGACCGCCGCCCAATTGAGGTCATTGACGAAATACCAGTGCAAGTTCACGTAATCGAAGGCGTCCGTGTCGATGGCCCGCTCAATGACGTCGCACGTCGCATGGGTGGAAAAGCCGATGAACCGGCAGCGCCCTTCGCGCTGATATTGCCGCGCCGCGTCCAGGCAGCCGCCCGGGCGGATGGACCACTCCAGCAGTTCGGCGTTATTGATCCCGTGCAGGGAGAGGAGATCGACGTGCTCGAGCTTGAGATACCGCATCGATTTCTCGAAATTCGCGCGGAAATCGGCGGGATCCGCCGTGGGGGCGACCTTGGTCTGCACGATCATTTTTTCCCGCGGGAGCCGCGGCAAGACCCAGCCGAGCTGCATTTCGCTCGAGCCATAGCCGCGTGCGGTTTCGATGTGGTTGATGCCGAGTTCGAGCGCGCGCAGGATGCACGCTTCGAGATTGCGCTGATTTTCCTCCGGGACTTCTTCCGGCTTGATGTCGTTCCAGCTCTGCTGGTAACGCATCCCTCCGCAGGAGAAGACGGGCATGTCGATGCCGGTGCGGCCAAAGCGGCGATATTTCATGGCGCGAAGATTGGTTGGCGCCCGACCTTTTGCGCAACGAAGATCGGTCAAATTTATGCTCCGCTTTGCCCTGCTCGCACTCCTGCTGGCGCTTGCCGTCATGGGTTGGCTGGTCACTCCCTGGGTCCGGCTGCGGTTTGGAAATGTCGATTTCCAGGAATTGAACGGGGCCGATCGCGTGGCGCTTTCGCGCTGGCGGCACGGCTGGAGTGCCCGAGCGGCCTGTCGCGCCGCAAGCCTGAGCTGTCCGCCGCAAGAGATCTTCCTGCGCGCCTTCAAACGCGAGAGGCTGCTGGAACTCTGGGGCCGGGACGATGGGGCGGCGCCTTTTGTCCTGCTGCGGTCGTATCCGATGCTGGCGGGTTCCGGCGGGCCTGGGCCCAAACGGCGCGAAGGCGACCGCCAAGTGCCGGAGGGTTTTTACGAGATCGATCGCTTCAATCCGGAAAGCTCATTTCATCTCTCGCTCGGACTGAATTACCCAAATGCCTCCGATCGTCGGCGCAGCGATCCGGCGCGGCCGGGGAGCGATATTTTCATTCATGGCAGCGATTGCTCGATCGGGTGCCTGCCCATCGGCGACGAGGCCATCGAGGAACTCTTCATCCTCGCTTCGGATGTGCACCGGAAAAACGTTGCGCCGATTGCGGTACAGATCTTTCCGGGCAAAATGCGCGGCGCGGAGTGGGAAGCGGAGGCGACGCGGCATCCGGAACTCCAGGCATTTTGGGCGGAGTTGCAGCCGGGATTCGATTTCTTTGAAAACACGCGGCGGCTTCCGGAGGTGCGGGTCTCCGACGAGGGGCGATATGAAGCAGGCGCGCCAGCGAGTGAAATGAGCGCACGGTGAAGGCAAGCGGTTGATTCTCAACCGCTTGCGCCATCCCACCCGCCTTAGCCCTGCTTCTCCAGCAGCTTTTCCAGCAGCGTATTCAACCGCCCGAGCATGATGCGTGGATCTTCCAGCAGACCCGCTGCCACGAGCGCGTTGTCGAAGACCTGCTCCGCCACCTGTGTGGCCAGGGCGGCATCGGCTCCGCGGATTTTCTCCAGGCGGACCATCATCGGATGGTCGGGATTGATTTCCAGATCCGGCTTGGATTCGAGCGAGGCGCCGCCGCTGCCGCCTTCGCGCTGCTGCACCATCTTGAGCACCTTGCGCATGGAGGTCGTGAGATGCGAGTCCTGGTCGACAATCACGGCCGGGCTGCCGACGAGACGCTTCGAGACGCGCACTTCACCCACGCGTTCGCCGAGCGATTCCTTGACGAAACCTGCCAGCTGACGCGCGTCGTCGGCGCTGAGCGCGTGCTCTTTGCCTTCGGGTTCGTCCAGTTCGATGTCGGCTTTCTCCGCGGCGGTGAGTTTCTTGCCGTCGAAGGAGCTGAGGTGATCCATGACGAATTCGTCGCGCGGATCGGTGAGGAAAAGGACCTCCCACTTCTTTTCGCGGAAGCCTTCATAGTAGGGGCTGGCCTCGGCAGATTCACGATTCGGCGCGAGGAGGAAGACGATTTCCTTCTGCGCTTCGGGCATGCGCGAGACGTAGTCGGCCAGTGAGGTGAATTTGCCGGCTTCCGTGTGGGAAGACTCGAAGCGCAGGAGCTTGGCGATCGCCTCGCGATTGCTCCAGTCGGTTGTGATGCCTTCCTTCAGGCAATGGCCGTGCTCGCGGAAGAAAGTCGCGTACTTCTCCGCATCACCGGAGGCCTCTTCGTCGAGCCACTTCAGGACGCGCTTGGTCAGCACATCGTTCAGTTTGCGCATGAGCGCGCTGTCCTGCATCGACTCGCGGGAGATATTCAGCGGCAGATCCTCGCTATCCACGATGCCGCGGAGGAAGCGCAGCCACTCGGGCAGCAGCCCTTTGGCCTTCGACTGGATGAGGACCTTGCGGCAGTAGAGGTGCACCTCCAGCTCCTGCCGGCCGAGCGCGAGGATTTCATGGCTCTTGGCCGGCGCGAAAAGCAGCGCCCGGATGGAGAGCGGGGCGTCGGCGTTGAAGTGCAGCCGGTAGAGCGGCGCGTCGGTGTCGTGGCCGATGTATTTGTAAAACTCCTCGTACTCCGAATCGGTGACGCTGCTCTTGTTCTTCGTCCAGAGGGCCTGGACGGTGTTCACGGCTGTGCCGTTCAGCTCGATGGGGAATTGGACGAAATTCGAGTAGTGCTTGATGACCTGCTCGATGCGCGAGGCCGAGGCAAATTCCGCGTCGCGGAGCTGGAGCACGATGCGCGCGCCGCGCTCGATATTTTCAGCGGGCTCGATCTCGTAGCCGGTCGCGCCGTCGCTCGTCCAGACCCAGCCCTGTTCACCCGCCTGATAGGACCGGGTGTAAACCGTGACCTTCTCCGCGACCATAAAGGCGGAGTAAAAGCCGACGCCAAACTGGCCGATGAGATTGGCATCGGCCTGCTGGGCCTTGATCTGCTCCAGGAAGGCGCGGGAGCCGGAGTGGGCGATCGTGCCGAGATTCTCGACGAGCTCGGCGTGCGTGAGGCCGATGCCGGAATCAATGATGGTGATGGTCTTGGCTTGGTCGTCGGTGGTGACCTGAATGCCGAGCGCGCGATCCGGCTCGAAGATCTCCGCGCCGGAGGTTTGCAGGAACTTCAATTTCTCCAGTGAATCGGCGGCATTTGAGATGAGCTCGCGGATGAAGATCTCCTTATCCGTGTAGAGCGAATGCGTGACAATTTCCAGAAGTTGGCCGATTTCGGCCTGAAAAGCGTGTTTTTCCGTTGTAGCCATGGGATCGCGAAATTAGGAAGAAGATGGCGTGCAAATCAAGCGGCAGGTGGGGAAGATGCGTTTTCGGCGTCGGAGCGCATTCTTGCCTGCGCCGCTACGATACCTCTTTGCCACCCACCTTTTTCCATGCTCGACGAGTCACTCCAGGCTGAGGCTGCTCTCTACGCCAGCGGCGCGATGAGCCAGCCGGAGCGGGAGCATTTCGAGCTGCTGCTGGAATTCGACGGGGAGTTGCGCGCCTTCAGCGCCGGCCTGCTCGAAGCCGCGGCCGCGCTGGCGGCAGCGCATCCGGCGGACTCGGCGCCAAAGCCCGATGCCCGGCTGAAAACGCGAATTCTCGCGGCCGTGGCGGATCGGTCGCAGCCGGTGGCGGATAGCTTCGTCATGTCCGATCCCGAGGCTCGCGTAGAGTGGGTGAGCCCGGCGTTTACCGAGATGTGCGGTTACCCGCTGGAGGAACTGCGCGGGAAAAAACTCGGGCCCGTCCTGCAGGGGCGGTTGACCGATCCCTCATCGGCCGAGCGTTTGCGGCACGCCATCCGCTCCCGCCAGCCCATCGTGGAGACGATCTTGAACTATCACAAGGATGGCCGGCCCTACTGGGTGGAGATCCACATGGCGCCGGTCTTTGACGAGCAGGGAGAGTTGCGGCGTTTCCTGGCGCGCGAGCGGGAGATCACCGATCGACCCTTGCCGGTGGGATAGCCCGGCGTCCGACCGGTTGGAAGGGGCGGTTCGAAACAGGGGTGAAAATCGAGGGCTCTGCGCCTTCACCCATCTGCTTCTTGCTATGAAAATCACGCTTCTTCCTGTCGTCGCCGCCGCTGCGCTGGCCTGTACTTCCATCCCGAGGGCTTCGGCAGACGAGGTCGTCTCCACGGGTCTCATCCAGAGTGTCTCGGATAAACGAGAGCAATTGACCCTCCATTCCGAGCAATCCCACTCAGACCTTCTGGTCTACGGCCTCGATAAGGCCAATATCTTCACGGCCGATGGCAAGGCTTTGACCACCGCGGACTTGCAGCCGGGACAGCGCGTCACCCTAGAGTACGCCATGCGGGGCCAGCGCTGGTACGTGAGCAAAGTCATCCTTTCCGAGCCGCGGCCCGCGGCGCGCGTGGGCGCGGAGGCGACCGAGCGCATTCGCGAATCCACGGAAGGCGATGCCCGCACACCCTCAGCACCGGCCGGCATCACGCCCCAGGAGGCCCCCTTCCCGTCGCAGCGGAAGCTCCCGCAAGGCGCCGTGCATCGCATGGGGTCGTAAGGAAGGGAGTGACAAGTGCCGGGGGAGGGTGGAATATGGCCGACCTCCTGTTCAACCTTCCTGCACTTTTTCATTCCTGAATATCTATGGGTCGCCAATGGCTCCTTGCGAAACGTGAAGTCAATGCCAAGAGAAAGTCCGGCGTAACTTCGAAGCTGGTAAAGGAAATCTCGGTCGCCGCGAAGCTCGGCGGCGCGGATCCGGGAGGCAATGCCCGCCTCTACGCCGCGGTCGAAAAGGCGAAGAAGGAAAGCGTCTCACGAGACGTGATTGAGCGCGCCATCAAAAAAGGCGCAGGCATCGGCGGCGAGAAACTCATCCTGGATCACGTGGTCTTCGAAGGCTACGCGCCGCATAAGGTGCCGGTGATCGTGGAAGTTCTGACCGACAACAACAACCGCACGGCCCCGGAAATCCGCGTCCTCTTCAAGCGCGGCCAGCTCGGCGCGCCGGGCAGCAACAAATTTCTCTTCGATCACTCCGGCGTCGTGGAAGCCCATCATGCCGGTCCGGTGGATATCGAAGAGGCGGCCATCGAAGCCGGCGCCCAGAATGTCGAGCCGCTCTCGCATGCGGAGAATGACGACATTCCGGAAGGCCGCGTCGGGGGTAAATTCATCCTCGAGCGGACGGATTTACATACCGTCTCGCAGTGGCTCGGCCAGAATGGCTGGACGATCGTGACCAGTGAGTTTGGCTATCTGCCGAAGCAATTCCCCGAGCTCAGCGACGAGCAGAAACAGGAAGTCGGCGAATTCCTGGAGTCCCTAGAAGACCACGACGACGTGCACCGGGTCTGGGCGGCGCTAAAGCACTAGCCTATGGAGAAAGGCGGTTCAGTGGGATGCCGAATTTCGCCATCAGCTGCTTCGCCTGCTCCATCAACGCGGCATCCGACAAGGCTTCCGCGTAGATTCGCACTTCGCCGATCGAGCCGTCGAGCTGCCCCGTACCGTAGCTCGTTTGCCCGATTCCGATCCGGTTCGGAGCGGTGAGCGAGTCGGCGCTGCCCTTGCCAACCGTAGGAGGGCGGCCATCGATCGAAATAGCCATGCGACCGTTTTCCTTTTCACGAGAAAAAGCGAGGACATGGGGCAGCCCTTCGTTATGGCCGCCCCGCGAATAGATCGTCAAATCCGGGTCGCCCGTGCCCGCCATGAGCATACCGTCGGCGCTGATGCTGACGCCGAAGTCTTTGACAGTGCCCTCGGTTTCGGCGCTCACGAGGGCGATGCCTTCATAGAAACCCTTGCCTTCCCCACTGCCGGACTTGGTGGAATAAACGCAGAAAATCGTAAAGTCGTCTCGGACCAGCGGTGGGACCGAATAGTTCGCATGGTTCGAGGCGGAGAATTGCAGGCACGGATGCCCGAGCATGCCGGTTTCGCTGAAGACGGGCGTATTCTCTCCCTGGGTCGCTGAGCCGCCCGCCATGCCCCGGTTGAGCCAGGCGCCCGTCTTCGGATCGATCGAATCTTTCTCCGCGCGGAGCCAGACGAGCGGTAGTTGCCGACCGTGGGCGAGGCCGTCGTGGCAGAGATTGAGGAAGCTCGCCGCCGCCGGCGCGCAGGTTGAAGACCAGTCGTCCGGAACTTTTCCCGTATTTTCCGCAAAGGCCTGGAAGAGTTCGGCCGCCGGGCCAAAGCAATCGCGTCGAAAGGCGATGAAACCGAGCGCCAGCCGGGCCAGTTGTCCCGACGCATCTTCCGGCAGATGGCTCCAGCTCTCCTTTTGCAAGGGAGCGTCGCCGGATCCAATTTGGGCCACTTGGTAGAAGAGCGCCGTCTTCGGCGAATTCTCACCGCGAGAGGTGTCGGGCAGCGCAGCAAAAAAGGCTTTCGCGCGGGCGGTTTCGCCGGCGCCGAGCAGCGCGATGCCTTCGCACATGCCAAGATCCCAGTGGGCGTCTGTGGTTGCGGCAGCCTCGCGCAGCCGATGAAATTGCGCCGCCGCAGCGGCGTAGTTTCCATTTGCGAGAAGCAAGCGCGCGGGAGCGCAAGCCGCATCCTGGATGGAGGAAACGAGCGGTTGGGAGGCCTGCCCGGCCGCGGGCTTCTTCACTTTCGCAGAGGAGCCGCCAAAGTTCGCGTACCAAAGACCACCCAAAACGACTGCCGCGGCAACCGCGCCGACCAAGGCGGCCTTTCCGGCTGTGATCCCCTTCGAGCCCGCCCCGCGAGCCTTTGGCGAGGCCGATCCTTTGGAGCACTTGCCGAGAGCGTACTCCAGATTTTCCATCAGCTCGGAGTAGCTCTGGTAGCGGTTCGCCGGCTTTTTTTCGAGGCACTTGTTGATGACGTAGGCCGTCGCCTGCGAGATGTCTGGCGCGAAGGTGACCAGCGGCGGCGGCGGCTTGCTGATCTGCATTTGCACCGTCGCGGCGTGTGTCTGGCCTTCAAAGGGCGGCCGCCCTGCGAGGCCATGATAGAGCGTGCAGCCGAGGCTGTAGATCTCGCTGCGAACATCCTCCCCTTCCCGCAGGAGTTTTTCCGGTGCGATGTATTGCGGCGTGCCCCAGACATCGCCGCTCATATCCTGAGCCTGCTCGAGTGTGAGCGAGAGGCCGAAGTCGACGACCTTGGCCGCGCCTTCCGAGGTGAAAAGGATGTTCCCGGGCTTGATGTCCCGATGCAGCAGCCCGCGCTCCGCGCATGCGGCGAGCGCAGAGGCCACTTGAATGCCCATCTCGAGGATGGCCGCCTCCGGCTGCCGCCCGCGATCGACTTTCTGGGCAAAGCTTCCCCCGGTGACGAGCTCCATCGCGATGTGGCAAAAGCCGTTTTCCCGGCCGGCGGAGAAAACCTTGACGACGTGAGGATGACTCATCGAGGCCATGATCTGGCCTTCCTGCTCGAGCCGCTCCACATAGCTGGCCTGGCTCGTGAATTCGTTGCGCAGGAGTTTGACCGCGAGGTCTCGCTGCAAATTCCGATCGAAGGCTCGATAAACATTCCCAAAGCCGCCGCGCCCGATCTGGCCGAGCAGGCTGAAATCCTGAAACTCTCGCAGCACGAGCACGGAGCTGCCGCAGACCGGACACGCCGTCTGCGTGAGCGGACTGCACGCGCTCACGTCGAGCATGGCCTTGCACTTCGGACAAATCTCCAGCGCGCGATCCTGTTGCTCGACCTCCTGCTTCAGGCGCGTGCGCTCCTCTTCGGGCGCATCGCCGCGCAGGAGCATCGTGGAAGCGGTCACGGGGGCTTCGTCGGGCACGATGGGCGCGTCGTCGCTCCAGTTTTCTGGAGCGTTGGCATCGGCTGAGGATTGGGGGCGGGGGGTGTTCTGGCGCCTCGGCATGCGCGAATGACAGCACCTTTCACGCCGATGCGGCGGCGGAAGTTGAGCGCCGGGCCGGGTGGACGGCTCCCCATTGGCCGGCGCGATCATGCTGCAAATTCAGCGGGCGCCGTTGGCGTACAAAGGAAGCCCGTCGGGCAGGACGCCACGTGCAAAGGATGTGCAACTCTGTTCGATCACCGGTTTTTTTCGCGTGAAGCGGCGCGCTTCGCCGGTTACGGTGCCGGGCTTTGCGTCCGCGGCGGGCCTTCGTTTCACTCTGAACACCGCATGCCGCGCAACTGTCCAGTGATCTCATGAAATCCCCTGCGCTTTTCGGCGCGGCCTGCGCCGCGGTCATTTTCTGCACTTCCATCGGTCACGCTGCGGAAGAACCCGCGGCTGCTCCGGCTGCCGCTGAACCGGCGGCCCCCGCGCCCGAGGCGGCTCCGGCAAAACCGGACGAGCCGGCATCGGCATCGGCCGACGCGGCGTCTTCCTTTGACACCTGGCTGGCGCAACCAAACTCGAACCCGCCGCCGCCGCGGGAGGACGTCGAAAAATATCTCGGCGATTTGCAGAAGCGTCAGGACGACCTCGGCAAGATCCTGGATTTCCTCGTCGGGAAGAAGCGTCTCAAGAAAGAAGCCGCCGCCAAGAATTTTGCCGCGGTGGCGCTGCCGGTCGATCTCACCATGGAAAAATGGGATGAGCTGAACCAGAAACACCAGGCGGGCACGCTGGCGGATGCGGACTTTACCACCGGCGCCGCGACCTTCGCGAGCAAGCTGCGCGCGTTGAATCTCGCGGAAGAGACGTTGGCGCATCAGTGCGCTCAGCTCATGCTGCAGGCGGCGGATGACGATGCGGAACCCGTTCGACGCCCGCGGCCCAAGAAGCCGGCGGCGACGCCTGCGCCCGCGCCGGCGGTGGCCACGCCGGTCCCGGGCAAGCCGAAGCGGTAGCGCTTGGCCAGTTTTCGTCTGCTAGCGGAAGCAGCCGGCGCCCGCGCTTCGATAAATCAGGGTGCAATGCCGCGAGGTTTTGGAGCAACGGTGGTCCTGCACCGATTTCGGAGTGGGCAAGTTGAGATCGCTGTAATTCGACCAAATTCTTTATAGCAAGCATCGGCCTCGTCGTCTTGGAGGCATGACTTCTCGATATTCCCGTACGCGATGAGTCAACCAGCCTCGGGTAAAGGCGCTGCGACTAACTAAAAGGGCCCGCTCGAAGCTTCCGCGATTGATGCCCGACCGAGTCTGCGAGGAACATGTCCCACGGCATAGAAATCGGTTGATTTGCACCTGCCTCAACTTGCCCAATCCGAAAGCGGTGCAGGACCACCGCACTCTAAAACCTCGCGGCATTGCACGCGGACTTTGCCTGCCTTGGCGGGAATGCTTGCAGCACGCCGAGGCAGAAATTGGCCAACCTCGAGCGGCAATTAGCTAATCAATTTCCAAACCTGCTTTCGGCCTGCCCTACCCCTTGCTATGTATTCCCGGCGGACGCGCTGCGAGATTGGCATCCAGCTTCTGGTAGGCGCCGAAATCGTTGAACCAATACCGCTTGGCCCAGCGGTACATCCAGTGTTCTTCCGGGACTTCCTGTTGCGGCAGCCATTGGGAGGAGCGCGGGGTCATGGCTTCGAGTTCGGCCATGGCCGTGCCGCGGATGGTGGTGTCCCGGGCGCCGTGTTTCACGACGAGTTCCTTCACCAGATCGGGACGCTCCAGCACGACGCAGCCGCGCGTGGCCTGTGCGGAGAGCTCGCGAAAATCGCGGAGGAATTCCGAGTTGCGCATGGTCTCGTAGATGCCGCGCGGGTCGCGCACGTCTTCCTTGGCAAACTGGATGATGGGACAGGGCTCGATGTCGCCTTTCGGGCTGATGTGATGCGAGATGCCCGTGCTCATGGGACAAAGCGCGCGGCCTTCGCCGTCGTAGTAGGCGTCGACGATCCCGATCGGCTTGCGCGCGCGCATGCTTGTGATGAAACGGCGGACTTCCACGAGCTGGTCCGGGCGCAGCGCGAGGTCGGAATTCATCTTGGGACCGACCGGACGATAGGTGTGAAACCAAGTGTAATGCACGCCGCGGGCGATCAATTCATCGAGCCAGCCCTCGGTGAGCAAGTCGCCGATGTTCGACTGGCAGACACTCGTGGCCACGCCGGTGAGGAGCCGTTCGCGGAGGCAGTGGTCGAGTCCGCGCAGGGTGCGATTGAGCACATCGACCTTGCCGCGACGCTCGTCGCTCACCGCCTGGCGGCCTTCGACGGAAATGAGCGGCGTGGCATTGCCCAGGCGGCGCAACTCGCGCGCGACATCGGCAGTGATGAGCTGGCCATTGGTAAAGAGCTGAAAATAACAATCCGGATGATCGCCCAGGATCTCCAACAAATGCGGATGCATGAAGGGCTCGCCGCCGAGGATGCCAAAGAAACTGTTGCCGTGCGCCTTCGCGTCGAGAATGAGGCGGCTCAATTCCGCGCGCGATAACATTTCCCGAGGCGCCTCGACATCCACCCAACAGCCCTGGCAGCGCAGGTTGCACGAATTGAGGATGGAGACATAGAGAAAGGGCGGAAAGAAATCGCCCTGATTCTTGCGGCGCTTGAAGCGCTCCACGGAGAGCATCCCCTTCACGCCAAAATTCCAGAGAAACTTCCCGAGACACCGCGGATCGGTGGTTGAAAGAATGCGTGCGGCGAGTTGCGGAAACATGGGTCCTCCCGGGAATGTTAGTGGTTACAACTGGGGCGACCCTTGCCGGGCGGCTTCGGCCTTGGCCGCCGCCTCGGCGGCGCGCCGCTGAATCTCCTCCGGCGAGGGCAGCGACATGAGGACCTCGGGCGGGATGTCGCCGGCCTGGGCCAGCTTCACGAGACAACGCTGGCGCTCGGCCAGAGCCTTGTCGGAATCGCGCTCCTTGGAAAAGCGGCTCTTGGCCCGTTCGCTGCGCGTGCGGAGCATTTCATAGACATCCCCGCCGAGCAGGGCGGAGATGTCGATTTTCATCTTCTCGCGCTGCAGATCGGACTGGCTCACGACGTCGCCATTGATGGGGCCGGCCTTGTATTTCGGAAACATGATCGCGGCCTCGGGACAGACGCGGGAGCAGGCGGGGCAGTTCGTCTTGCACTGGTCCTGGTTTTGCACCTGGATGCGCCGGTCGCCGTCCACGCCATAGACGCCGAAGAGGCAGAAAGACAGGCACTGCATGCAATTCGTACAGCGATCGTAGTCGATGACCGGGAACCACGGCTTCCAATCGGCGCGCGCCGGCTGCTGAGCCTCGGCCCGGGCCGACTCGACGATTTCGGCGAGCCCGGCGGCATCGCGGCCCGAGAGCTCGCGCGCGCGGCCGGAAAATTCCGCCGCAGAGTTCCCGCCAAATTTGCCGAAGACGACGAGCGTCTCCGCCTCGGCATTCGGATCGGTTGCGTCGACGCCGTAGGTCACGGAATAGCCGCGCTCCAACAGGCTGGAAACGGCGGCGTAGCGTTCCTCCGGGGCCAGCGGCTGGGCTTCGGGTCCGTCGTAGAGGAGGATGCGGGGGCTAAAGGGAGCGAGAGCCATAAATGAGAGAGTGTCAGGCGACGTTTTCGGCGTCGGCTTTCGGCGCATCGCCGGCGGTGACTTTGCCGACCGGGATATTGGCGTGCAGCTCGGACGCGAGCAGCCCGGCCGCGACTTCATCGGCCGGCTGGATGCGCATGTTCAGCACCTCGGCGCTCTTGAGCGGCAACGGCGCGCCGGCGGCGGAGAAAAGCCACTTGATGGCGCGGGGATAACAAGCGGCGATCTTGATTTGCCCCTGCTGAGACAAACGTCGCAGCGCGGGATCGTGGCGCGCGGAAAGCTCGCAGAGATCGGCGACGGCTTCGAAGCGCGCGCCGGAGTCACAGAGCCGTTTCAGCACGGCCTCCTTCACCTCTTTGGGCACGATCTGTGCGTACTTGCAGTGGCAATAAAGAATGGCGGGCGGCGAGTCGCTCATCGGGATCGATCAGGCTTCGGCAAGTTTGGCGATGCGATGGGTGGGCTGCGGCTTGCCGGGACGGAAGAACTCCAGGTGCTCCAACTGCGCGCGCACGGTTTCGCCGGCATCGAGATCCCGGACGGCGGCGCGTACGGCATCGCGCAGGGCTTCGGGGGCAGCCTCGGCGCGCAGATTGATGATGACCTGACCGCTAGCCACGGGCGCTTCGAGCCGGAGCGAAAGTTCGGGGACGAAGTCGCTGCGCACGAGATTGATCACGGCCACGTCGCCGAGGCCGCTATCGGGGCTCAACGTCATTTTCAGATGGGCGATCTCGGCTCCCGCGAGACGGGTCTGGATTCCCGTGGCGAGCGATTTCAGGAGCGTGTCGGAATCGAACGGCGCTTTGTCGGCCGCGAGGCGCAGGGTGGCATTGAGCCAGCCGAGCAGGGCCTCGCCTTCGGCGTAAATTTCGTAATCGACTTCCATGGCTTCGCCGCCGGTCTGCTCGGCGTTCTCGATGCGGGAAAACCAGGTCTCGGCTCCGGCTCCCGTCCGCATGGAAACGTCGAGGATCTCGGCGCGGGGAAATTCGTCGGCCAGCCGGGCATGCAGCGCTCCGAGCCGGGCATCGTCGAGCAGATCGTTTTTCGTGATGACGATGAGATCGGCCTCCTCCAGCTGCTTGCGGTAGATGTACTGGACCTTGTCGGAGAATTTCTTCCCCTCGGCCAGCCCGAGCATGCGCTCGGCGCGGATGGGATCGACGAGAACGCTGAGCGGCGCGATGGAGAACTGGCTGCCGTAAATGCGGCGCAGCGGGTAGGTGACGGTCGCGGCCAGGTCGGTGCAACTGCCCACGGGCTCGGCGATGAAGACATCCGGGCTGGACTGGACCTCGAGCCGTTCGGCGGCTTCGACGAGGGAGTTGAACCGGCAGCAGAAGCAGCCGCCCGGGATTTCCTCGGTGGGGTAGCCGTTTGAGCGGAGCATGGCGGTGTCGACCAGTTCGCTCCCCTGGTCATTGGTGATAAGGCCCACTTTGAGTCCGGCGGCGGAGAGGCGCTTGGCCAGCGCAGCCACCGCCGTGGTTTTGCCGGCGCCCAGGAAGCCGCCAATCATGATGTAGCGGGCTTTGTCGGTGGAGAGCGCGGGGGAAGAGGATTGAGTCATGGAGCTTCTTCGGAGGGCTGCTTTTCAAGGATGCGGTCGATTGCGGCGTCCAGCAAGCGGCGATAATCGGCGACGCTCCCGCAGCGCGGATCGGGCGCGCCCTCGAAGCGATAGAGCCAGCCGCGGCCGTAGGGATCCTCGCCGGCCAGCTCGACATGATCGCGCAGGTCCGGGTTGCCGCCGGCAAAGACGCCGTCGGCTACGCAGTAGAGATCCGAGATGGCCTTGAATCCCTCGATGGAGCCGATGATCTCGCCGCAGCGCACTGGTTCGCCGGCTTTTTTCTCGAATTGATGGTCGACGAAATCACCGAGCATGCGGGTGGCAAATTTGGTGAAGCCGACGCGCCATTTCCCCTCGCCCTCCGGCGCGAGCCAGAAATGGGACGGGCTGTAGAGGTAGTCCGCGGGAAGGTGCGTGACGAAATTCGACCGTTTGTAGAATTCGGTCTTACGCGGCTCGGGAGTCATGATGGCAACAGGATGTAACCCGCAAGGGCGAAGGAGGAAAGGCGGGGAATTGCCGCAAATGCGCGCGCCAAAGGAGGCGAGGTAAGAGTTTCACACGAAGGCACGAAGACACGAAGGCCCCCCGGCAGACTCGCCATGGAGCTAAGGGTCCGTGCGTCACCGGCGCGTGGAGGTCCAGCATGCGTCAGGGCCGTGCCGTGTGATCGAAATGCCCGGCCCCTTCGGAAGTCCGCCCACCGTATCTGGAGCCTCCCTTCGGAAGGTCTGCGGGTGAGCTTCGTGCTTTCGTGCCTTCGTGTGAGATCTTCTACTCTCCGTAGGAGCGACGCACGGGGTCGGCGCAACGCACCTCGCCAATGGGAAGTAGGCGAAGAATGGGAAGTATGGGAGCGAGTGTGCAGTAAACGTCCCATGGGTTTGGAGCGTGGTTTTAAGTCGCTGTCGATCGTGACAGCGGCCTAAAAGCACGCCCCAAAGTACGGCTTGGTTTGGTGGGATGGTAAGGCCCGACAAGC
>FTCB01000336.1_pt1 | contig 35029 bp, 26 predicted proteins | sample 1639431 | NCBI WGS metagenome assembly FTCB01 (sample SAMEA3914864, study PRJEB12502) | metagenome | biome: forest; material: soil | place: USA | collected 2012-03-12 | depth 0.3 m
GGAGGGCAGCGATCACTACGCAGGTGGATTTCTGACGGAGGTTTTCATCCGCGCCGGCGAGCTATTCAAGCAGGTCAATTTGCCGTACTCCTCTGATCTGTCGAAACAGCTATATACTCGAGAAAAGCCCGATTGGTTAACAATGACTGATCGGCCTATAAGCTGGGATTCCAATGAAGAATTGCGATTGAGAATCCGATGGGAGCAGAACAAAAGCTCCCGGGCGGCGACGGTCATCCTACGAGTTTCGAGCGATGGCCACGCCGCCATTGAACGCGTGGTAGAGGAGAAGTAATGAGGCGTTAGTTTGGTTCTTCCCTCAACGGGCAGGGAGTTCAAGATGTCGAACGAATCTTCAACCTAGTGGGTTGAAGCCTTGGATGCCGCGACCCGTCGGCAGCTTGGATGAAAATACAATGTGGCGGTTGCCCCGGCAGCAAACGCGAATGAGATGAGGTTGCATGAAAAAAGGGTAGTTGGCTGAAAAACGCATTGTTCAAGCCATGAAGCACGATGCTTAACCCGACGTCTCCCGTCGAAAGACGAACGAGCCCTAGACTCATTCCAAGGAAAAAGGTGTAGAAGCAGCCCTAAAGGATTGGATCACCCTCTTCCAGATATGTTAGAGGCTAATCGTCGCGGCGGCGCCGCGACAATTGGTTTTTCCAAACTGGCCCGCCTCGGAGGGCGCTCGCGCGAGCGAATCCGCCGAGAATTTAGTTGCGGTTGTTGCCTATTCAACTCGTCAAAAGTCGACTTTTCAGAATTGCCGACTTTAGCCGTTTTTCGACGTCAAATATTTACTCGGCCCCGCCAGCGCGCGCTCTGCGCTTTAAGGCGTCCGCAACTTCACGCCCTCGGTGCGCAGCACCTCGAAAACGTGTCGCAGCACGGTGCGGTAGTGTTGTTGCACGACGATGTCGGGCTCTTCTTTTTCCAGGGCGAGGAAGTCCTCGAAATCTTCCTGCAGCTTGAGGCAAAGCAGCGTCCGGAGGGAAGCATCCGGCGCTTCCGGCGCTTCGGGCGGGCCTTGGCTGGCGGCCCGGTCTTCGCTGTCGGTCTTCAATTCCTGGATGTACTCCTGGAGCTCCGCGTTGCGCAGTTCCAGCTGCCGATTCAGGCGCGCTAATTCCTCAAAGGTCGGTTCGCCGGCGATGACGACTCCACTCGGCCGTTCGTTCCCGGGGCGGCGCGCTTTGCGGGATTCGTCTTCTTTCTGGCGCAGCTTCGACTGGGTGGCCTGCAGATCCGTTCGCAGCGAGGCCACGTAGGCCTCGATGTGGCGGAGCGACTCCGTGACGTTGAAATTATTTGGCAGCGACCGGCGTTGCTGCTGCGGGTTCTGCGGTTGGTGGGAATGCGGTCCGGAGGGAATGGTTTTCGACTCGTAGACCGGCCGCGGCTTGGGCTGCGGGGGAGCCGACGGAGCGGCTGCGGCTTCGCCTTCGGCGCTGTCCGAATCTTCGTCATCGTCGTCTTCATCCTCATCCTCTTCGTCGTCATCACGCTCGTCTTCGTCGCGCTCCTTTGCCTCGCGTTCTCTCTCGTCCCGTTCGTCTTCCTTGTCCTCGTCGTTATCATCCCCCGCCTCCTCTTCTTTGTCCTTGTCCTCATTCTCGACCTCGTCGCGCTCGGGACGGCCCCTCCGATCACGAGGTTGATTCCGAGATTTCTCCTCTTTGGCGCGTGGGGGCTCGGGTTCCGGGGTTGGCGCTTTCAGCACGGCGACGATTTCTTCCGGGAGCTCCGGCACTTCCTTGCGCAGGGCATTCTGCCACTTGGCGCTCCAGCGGCCGATATTTTTGAGCAAAAGTTCGCTGGCAGCGGGATGCAGTTTCACCAGGCGGCCGGCGGCGGCCGCCCATTTCAGCACGCCGAGCTGCGTCGCAGGCGCATGCGGCAGGCCAAAGACGGACATGAGCGCGCAGTGTACCAAGAGATCCGCCTCGATCGGCTTGAGATTGGCCAGGGGAACTTGAGCGATCCAGGGCTTGGCGCGGCCGATGAAGACATTGGCAAAGATCTGGGCGTTCTTCGGAGTCACCGCGCCGTTTTCCTTGTCGCGGATTTCTTTGGCTACGCCGATGGCCAGCTTCATCGCCGCCGGCACATCCTGCTTGAAGAGGCCGCGCGAAAGGCTCAGCCGCACGCGGCGTGCGGCTTCCGTCTGGATCTTGGCCAGACCGCCGATGAGCCGGGCATGATAGACCGTCTTCATCTCACTCCAGACGGCGCTGACCGCTCCCACGCACACGATCCACGGCAGCTTGGGCAGTTGCAGCACGGCGCGCTCCACGCCTTTGCGGCCATCGAGCAGCGCTTCCTTGAGCAGGGTTTGCGCCTTTGCTTCATCCGCGGCATTGAGCCGGCCCGCGGTCGCGCGGTCGGCGAGTTCCGCCAACGGATCCAGGGGCGCATCGCCCTCGGCCGCGGGGGACGGCGTCGGCGCTGCTTCTTCGGACTCATCACCCGCCTCAGCCGCCGGGGCGGGTTCTCCAGTCTCGCCATCGGCGGAAGGCTCAGCCGCAGAAGCCGGCGTCTCCGCAGAAACGGGCTCGGGCGGAGTTGCCGATGCTTCGGCGGAGGCCTCGTTCGGGGCTTCGGGAGTTGACTCGGGAGAAGGCTCTGGCGATGGCGCGCCGCTGGGCAGCTCGAGTTGTTCCGCCGAATTGGAGGCGGACGGCAAGGGTTCTTCCGCTTCTGAAATCGGATCCATGAGAAAATAGGAAAAGGGTTTTACGCGCCTCGCTCGAGTGCGGTTGCGCCAGTCGGACGACGGTTTCTGTGCCGACCAGCGAGCCGCAATGCGGGCTATTTCTTTCTATAGAGGAAATTCGGGTTCTTAAAGGCGAGAAAAAAGCGTCGCCTTTCCAGACAGTGAGCAGGGCGCGCGCCGAAAAGCATGGCCGCGACTCGGCGGCTTCACCGGTTTCGCGGCTCCGAGGATATCGGCCGCAGCCAGCTCGGACTTTTTTGAAATCCGAATAAATGTGTTCACATGAATACATTTTGCGCGTATTTGATTGGCCTCGCCCGCAAAAATCTTCTTCCCTCCTTCAAAGCCCCTCGACCACCTTACCCTATGGCCCAACGATCCGAATCTCAGCAGGACGAAAATAAAGTCCTTGCGGCGCGAAACAAGAATCTCGACCTCGCCATCCAGCAGATCGCCAAGGACTATGGCGAAGGCGCCATCATGCGCCTGGGCGACTCGAAAAAGATGGAGGTCGAGGCCATTCCCACCGGCAATATCCTCATTGATCGCGCCCTCGGCGTTGGCGGCTTCCCTCGCGGCCGCGTTGTAGAGGTGTTTGGACCGGAAAGCTCGGGCAAGACCACGCTCACGCTCACCCTCATCGCCCAGGCGCAGAAGCGCGGCGGTCTGGCCGCCTTCATCGACGTGGAGCATGCGCTGGATCCCGTCTATGCGAAGAAACTCGGCGTCAATCTCGACGACCTGCTCGTCTCCCAACCCAGCTCCGGTGAAGAGGCCCTGCGCATCTGCGAAACCCTGGTTCGGTCCAATGCCCTCGACGTCATCGTGCTCGACTCTGTGGCCGCCCTTGTGACCAAGGCCGAACTCGAGGGCGAGATCGGCGACACAACTGTCGGCGCTCAGGCTCGCCTCATGAGCGCGGCCCTGCGGAAGCTCACCGGCTTTATCTCCAAGGCGCGCACCATCTGCGTCTTCACGAACCAGATCCGGGAAAAAATCGGCGTCATGTTTGGCAATCCCGAGACGACCCCCGGCGGCAAGGCGCTGAAATTCTACTCCAGTGTCCGCGTGGACATCCGCCGCATCGGCGCGATCAAGCAAACCGATGGCAACGTGACGGGCAACCGCACCAAGATCAAAGTGGTGAAGAACAAAGTCGCGCCGCCATTTCAGGAGGCCGAATTCGACATCATGTACGCGGAGGGCATCTCGCACACCGGTTCGCTGCTCGATCTTGCGCTGGAGCAGGGCATCGTGGAGAAACGCGGCTCCTGGCTGAGCTACAACGGCGCGCAGCTCGCTCAGGGCCGGGATGCCGCCAAGGAACTCCTGAAGCGCGACGAGGCGCTGTATACGCAGATCGAAACAGCGGTGCAGGCTAAATTGGTGGAAGAGGCGGCGAAGGCGTAGACCGGATCAAATATGCCCCGTGTCTTCGTGCTTGGTGGTCCGAATGGCGCGGGGAAGTCCACCGCGGCGCGAGGTATTCTGCCGGCTCACGTGAGTATTTCGCGCTTCGTCAATGCGGACGAAATCGCGCGTGGACTTTCGGCATATGATCCGGGATCCGTGGCGGTGGAGGCTGGACGGCTGATGTTGCGGCGGCTTGATGCGCTGGCCGAAGAGGGTGAGGATTTCGCCTTCGAGACGACTTTGGCTTCGCGGACCTTTCTTCCGCGATTTCGAAAGCTCCAGCAGGCGGGGTATAAAATTGAAGTATTGTATGTTTGGGTTCCCTCGCCGGACATGTCCGTGGGCCGCGTAGCGTCCCGCGTCGCTTCGGGCGGCCACCACGTTCCGGCTGAAGTCATCAGGCGGCGCTATGAACGCGGCCGGGAAAATTTCCTCCGAGAGTACCGGCCGCTCGCTGACACATGGGAGGTCTACGAAAATACCGGTGCACAGCCTGATCTTGTCGCCTTTGGCGGACACCAGCGCCCGACAACGATCTTGAATCCGACCCTCTGGCTGCGTATGAGTGGAGAAACGCTATGAGCGAAGAAGACGACGCACGCATCCTCCGCGAAAAGATCGACATTGGTTTTAAGGAAGGCGTTGCCATGGCGCTGGAAGAACATCGCCGCATGGGCCGCAAAGTCGTCATGTGGCAGGATGGAAAAGTCGTCCACGTCGACCCTCCGCCGATGGACCCGGAAGTCTTTCGCGAGATGCAGGAGCGACACGCGGAGTGCCGCCGGCGGCTGGCAGTTGGTTAGTAAGTCGCGTACACGCCTCGGCAATCCCTCTCGTCACGAATCTCCAGGTTCGTAATGCCCTGAGGGGGGCGAAACTCCGTTTCGCGGGGCGGTTTGCAACCGCCCGGGCGATGAAAGATCCGCGGAAATTTTGCGTACCGCTCTGGATGGGTCTTTTTCTACGGCATTTGCAAATAACAACCGTCACCACGCAGAATCCAGTCTGAAGGCCGCGTTGCTGGAGAGCGTTTTCTACTTGTGGGTAAATCCAGCTTGGGCATCGCCACCCGTGTGGGTGTCCTATCACCCGGTCGCCGTCACGCTTCGCGGAATCATTTTGGAAGAGCCTTATGGCGACGACGTATCGCCTTTGGATGCGGGACGGGTGGCGTGGATTCTTCGACTCGATCATCCGATTTCTTTGCGGGCGGCCGCAAACGACGGATTCCATGTGGAGGAGACCAACGTTTCGGAACTTTTCCTCGCCATCAATCGGACGAAGTTTCCGGTCAAGAAACGGGAGTTCGGCGCCATGCATTTCAGTGTAACCGGAACGCTTTCGCATCAATTCTCTACGCGCAGCTTCGGACGATCGTCATCGACGCCACCGATTTGCAGGGCGAAACGAAAGTAAGGGAGCCTCTGTCCCCATATCTGCCCGATTTTGCACTTAAGTCCCACGCTTTCAACGTCACCGCGCCGCCCGTTGAGACATTCGGAGCAGAATACGTCATAAGCGCAGCAGCCCTCGCGCCCCCGGGACCAAAGAAATCACCCGTTCTGGGGATTATGATTCTGGCCATTGCGCCACATCCTGCAAAACCCCATGCGCCAACTCCCCATCTTCTTCTCCGCGATCTCTGTGCTGGCCGCCGGCAGCGCGTATGCCGCGATGAATTCGAACTTCGAGGTCTTTCCGCCGGACGTGAATCTGACCTTTCAGCGCGCGAGACAATCGGTGGTGGTGCGGGCGACAGAGGCGAATGGCGTGCATCGCGATGTCACGGCGGAGGCAAAACTCACCGTCGCCGATCCGACTAAGGCCAAGATCGAAAACGGCGTGGTTCTTCCGTTGGCCGATGGCGAAACCACGCTGAAAGTCGAGTGGCACGGCCAGACCACCGAGGCGCCGATCAAGGTCGCCAAGTCGCAGATCGATCCGCAGGTTTCCTTTCGGCTCGATGTCATGCCGGTTTTCATGAAGGTCGAGTGCAATCGCTGCCACGGCGCCGCCCGCGGCCAGGATGGTTTCCGCCTCTCGCTCTGGGGTTTTGATCCGGAAGGCGACTACTACCGGCTCACCCGCGAGCTGCCGGGCCGCCGCATCAATCTCGCGGTGCCTGAGGCGTCGATGCTGGTCACGAAGGCCGATGGCGAGGCCCCACACACCGGCGGCAAACGCTTCGAAAAAGGCAGCGCTCTTTATAACACTTTCCTCCGTTGGCTCCAGGCCGGCGCGCCAAATGATCCGCCGGATGTGGCCAAGGTCGCGGGTATTGAAATCCTCCCGCAGAAGCTGCTGCTCGAAAGCCCCGGCCAGAAATTCAAGATGACCGTGCGGGCCCGTTACTCGGACGGTTCGCAGCGCGATGTGACCGATACCGCGCTCTTTCTCACGAATAACGAATCCAGCGCCAAGATCGACAAGGACGGTACGCTCACCACCGGTCAGCGCGGCGAGGCCTATGTCATGGCGCGCTTCTCGACCTACACCGTGGGCGCGCAGGTCATCGTGATTCCCAAGGAACTCAAGTACTCCTGGCCAAAGATCGAGGAGAAGAACTTCATCGACGAACTCGTCGACTCGAAGCTCCAGGCGCTGCGCATGGCCCCGAGCGAGACCTGCGACGACGAGACCTTCCTCCGCCGCGCCTACATCGACATCATCGGCCTGTTGCCCGGCGCCCCCGAGGTCACGGCCTTCGTCGAAGACAAGGATCCGCAAAAGCGTGCGAAGAAAGTCGACGCCCTGCTCGATCGTAAGGAATTCGTCGATGTCTGGGCGCTGAAATGGAGCGAGCTGCTCCAGATCCGCACGGAGCAGAATAACAACGGCGGTTACAAGGCCGCTCTCGGTTATTACAACTGGCTGCACGCCGAGCTGGAGAAACAAACGCCGATCAATGAAATCGCGCGCCAGATCATTTCGGCCACCGGCTCCAATCTGGAAAACCCGGCGGCAAACTATTACCAGCTCGAGCAGGACCCGCTGAAGCTTGCGGAAAATACCGCGCAAGCTTTCTTCGGCATTCGCGTCCAGTGCTCGCAGTGCCATAACCATCCCTTCGATCGCTGGACAATGGACGATTACCGCGGCTTCGTTGCTTTTTTCACCCAGGTCGGGCGCAAGAATGGTGAAGATCCGCGCGAACGCATTATCTTCAATCGCGGCGAAGGCGAATCGCGGCACCCCGTCGGCGACCGCGTGGTAAAGCCGAAATTCCTCGCCGGCGACGAACCAGACTGCACCGGCAAGGATCGCCGCCAGGTCCTGGCCGACTGGATCGCTTCGCCGGAAAATCCATACTTTGCGAAGCACATCGCCAATCTCATCTGGGGCCAATACATGGGCCGCGGCATCGTCGAGCCGGTGGACGACGTGCGCATCTCGAATCCCGAGTCGAATCCCGAGCTGCTCGATGCGCTGGCCAAGAAGATCATCGCCTATAACTACGATCTGCGTCGCATCGTCCGCGATGTCTGCACCTCGCGCACCTACCAGCTCACCACACGGCCGAATGACACCAATGCCCTGGACGATCGCAATTTCGCCAAGGCCACGATCCGCCGCATGCGCGCTGAAGTCATGCTCGACTGCATCTCGGAAGTCACCGAAACAAAGGATAAGTATCGCGGACTTTCCGCCGGCTCCCGCGCGGTGGAAATCGCGGATGGCAAGACGACGAATTACTTCCTGACGACCTTCGGCCGGCGCGACCGCGAGACCATCTGCTCAAGGGAAGAAGTGGGGCCGACGCTCAGCCAGGCGTTGCATCTCATCAATGGCACGACCGTGGAAGAAAAGATCGCGCAGGGCGGCGTCATCAAGAAGCTCATCGGCATGAACAAGACGCCGGCCGAGATCGTTTCCGAACTCTATCTGCGCTGTTTTGGCCGCGAGCCTACGGCAGAGGAACTGCTCAAGCTCGAGCCGGTCTGGGGCGTCACAGAGGAGCAGCCGGCAGTCTTCAACGATGTCTTCTGGGCGTTGCTGAACGCGAAGGAATTCATGTTCAATCACTAGCCGCACCGCCTAAGGAAAGTTCCCGTCCAAAGCCCGCTTGCCGACGTACGGCAAGCCGCTACAGTCCACCCCGTGCAGAACCTCCAAGATGCCATTCAGCAGGCTGCGGCCGCCATTAAGGGGGCCGATGCGCTGCTCGTGACCGCCGGCGCCGGCATGGGCGTGGACTCGGGCATGCCCGATTTCCGCGGTCCGGAAGGCTTTTGGAAGGCCTATCCGCCATTCAAAAACCTCGGTCTGGACTTTGTCGCCATGGCCAATCCGCGCTGGTTCCACAAGGATCCGGAGATGGCCTGGGGCTTCTATGGGCATCGGCTGAACCTCTATCGCGACACCGCGCCGCATGCCGGATTTGGCATACTGCAATCGTGGGCTCTGCGCATGCCCGAGGGCGGACACGTCTTCACCTCAAATGTCGATGGGCACTTTCAACGCGGCGGCTTCGACGAAGACATTGTTACGGAAGTGCACGGGAGCATTCTCTTCGCGCAATGCATGAAAGAGTGCGGCGCCGGGATTTTTCCGGCGGATGAATTTCAGATCGGCATTGATGAGTCCACCTTTCGATGTGCGCAACCTTTGCCCGTCTGTCCCCATTGCGGCGGTCTCGCGCGGCCAAATGTGCTCATGTTTGGCGATGGCAGTTGGGATCCTGCGCGCACTGTCCAGCAGGAGATGCGGCTCGAAAACTGGCTGGATAATGTCTACGGCAAGCTCGTGGTCATCGAACTTGGCGCCGGCTGCGCCGTGCCTACCGTGCGCGCCTTTTCTGAAACTGTCTGCGAGAACCGGCCTTCTACCTTGATCCGGATCAACGTCCGGGAAGCGGAAGGGCCAAAGGGTTGCATCGAATTGCCCCTCGGCGCTTTGCAGGCGCTCCGCGCGCTTTCGGCGGCCGTGGGGTAAGGCGCGGCGGCGGTTGTTATTTGATCCGGCGCCGGATTGTTTTCCTGTTTGCGCCGGCGCTGGCCTGAGGGTTGCTGCGCCACCCAAGAAATCGCGACTTCCCGGATTGTTTTGGCAGCCCTCGCGCGCGCCCGCCGCGCAGGCGCTTCTCGCCCCGCCTCACATGAAACCAGCCGTACTCACTGTTGCGATCGCCTCCATCGCGTTGGCCGCGCCCCTCCGGGCGGCGGACAAGGTCACCTACAACGACCAGGTGTTGCCCATTTTTCGCAATAGCTGCCTCAATTGCCACAACCCCGACAAAAAGAAGGCCGGGCTCGATCTTTCCACTTATCAGGCGGCCCTCGCCGGCAGCGACAATGGCAAGGTCCTCGAATCCGGAAATGCCGGAGGCAGCCTGCTTGTGAAGTGCGTGAAGCAGACGGAGGATCCGAAGATGCCCCCAAAGGGCGACAAGCTCTCGGATTCCGACATCGCGACGCTGGAGAAATGGATCACCGGGCAATTGCTGGAGACCGCCACCGGCAAAGCCGTGGCTGCTTCCAATAACGTCGCGGTGGCCGTCGTCTCGCTCGATCGTCCCTCCGGTCCGCCGCCGATGCCCGGCGATCTGCCCCTGGAGCCGACCGTCCATACCCAGGCGCTGAACGCCGTCGTGGCGCTGGCCGCCAGCCCGTGGGCGCCGCTGGTCGCCGTCGGCGGCCAAAAGCAGGTCGTGCTCTACAATACGGAGACGCTGCAAACGCTCGGCATCCTGCCTTTTCCCGAGGGCTTTCCGTCTATCCTTCGCTTCTCCCGCAACGGCAAGTTGCTGCTCACCGGCGGCGGGCTCGGGGGCAAATCCGGCGAAGTGGTGCTTTGGGATATTGCCACCGGAGAGCGCGCCGGCACGGTGGGAAATGAATTCGACACCGTGCTCGGGGCCGACCTTTCGCCGGACCAGGCGCATGTCGCGCTGGGCGGCCCGGGCAAGCTTCTCAAGATCTACGCGACGAAGGACGGCAAGCTCGAGTTCTCGCTGAAAAAGCATACCGACTGGATCACCGCCATCGCCTATTCGCCGGATGGCAAGTACCTGGCCAGCGCCGACCGCAACGGCGGCATCGTCGTCTGGGAAGCCGGCACGGCGACGGAATTCAATACCCTGCCGGGCCACAAAGTCGCCGTGACGGCCCTGGCTTTCATGCCGGGCGTGCTGGCCAGCGCCAGCGAAGACGGCACGATCGTTCTTTGGGATATCAAGGAAGCCAAGGAGATCCGCAAATGGAACGCGCACGCCGGCGGGGCCGAGTGGGTCGATTTCACGCCGGATGGCCGGCTGGTCTCCTGCGGCCGCGATCACCTCGCCAAGGCTTGGGATCAGACGGGAAAGAATCTCCTCACGAGCAGCAAATTCGACGACATCACGCTGCGCGCGGTCCTAAATGGCGATCGCGTCGTGGCCGGAGACTGGACTGGAAAGATCCATGTCTTCGCCCTCGGCGCCGGTGGCTCCGAAGCCAAGCCGCTGGGCGATCTCACGCCAAATCCGCCCGCCATTGCCGACCAACTCGCGGTGGCGGAGAAGCAATTAACCGAAGCCCAGGCCGCGCTGCCCGCGCTGCAAAAGGAAGCCGAGGAAGCGGCGGCGAAAAAGTCGGACGGCGCTCCTGCGCCCGCGCCGGCTCCGGCCCCGGCGGCCGCGCCCGCTGGTCCTTCCGCCGCAAAAATTGCCGCACTGCAAAAGAAAGTGGACGACTTGAACGCCGAGATAGCCCGCCGCCGCGAGGCGCGCGCCAAGCTCGAGAACGGCACGGCGGAATACAACGACGCCAATGCCCGGGTCCAGGAGATCAAACCGCAAATCGCCGAGGCCGAGAACAAACTCGCGGAAGCGAGCAAGGCCCCAGCTGCGCCGCCCGCTCCGCCGAAAGCCAAGGATCCGATCGCCGAAACGAAGGCTGCGCTCGAGGCCGGGCAGGCCCGGCTGGTCTTCGCCCAGGGAGAAATCAGCCGTTGGAAGCGCGCCCAGGCCTTTATGGAGGTGCACAACACCCGGCGGAGCCTTCTGGAGTTGCAGGCGCAGTTCGATGGCTTTTCCGCCGCCGCAAAAGATGCGCTCACGCCCGCCGAAAGCCTGCGCGCCCAAATCGCTTCAGATGCCAAAGCTGCGGCCGCCGCGCCCGATCGCCTGAAGCAAAAGGAGGCCGAACTTGCCGAGGCCCGCGCCGCTGGCGATCCGCTCACCAAGGCAGTGACCACCGCGGAAGAAAGCCTCAAGACCAAGGAAGCCGCCGCCAAAGCGAGTTCCGAAGCCCTGCAGAAGGCCACTGCCGACACGGGCGATCTACCCAAGAAGCTCGAGCAGCAAACCGCCGAAGTGGCCAAGCTGCGCGAAGAGCGCGCCAAATTCACCGATGGCACGCCGGAATTTCTCAGCGCGAATGAGAAGGTTCAGGCCAAGAAGGCCGAGATCGCGACGACGCAAGCCGCCGTGGATGGCTCGCAGGCCAAGGTCGCCGGCCTCAAGACCCAAGCCGAGTCGACCTTGGCCGAAGTCGCCAAAGCGCGCGACGCCATCGAGCCAGCCCGCCTCGCAGCAAAAAACGCCGCGGAAAAAATTGCCGCTGCGGAGAAGTCGCTGGCCGACGTCAAAAAAGAAGCCGAGGCCACAACCGCGCGCCTCGCCGACGAGCGGAAAAAGGAACCGGAAGTCGCCGTCGCCGCCAAAGCGGCCAAAGCCAAAGCCGAGCAGGACGCCGCCGCGGTCGGACACAAACTCGAAGCCGCCAAAACACGCGCGGAAAAGGCGCGTGCGGATTTCGACTCCCATTTTCCGACGGTGAAAACGGCTGCGGCGGAAGCGGAAACGGCGGCTCGGCTGGTGCAGAAATAGCAAGCTGGTAAACGCTAGCCGCAGCGGCGACTAGTTAACTAGAGCCAGCTCCAGGCTGGGAGGCGGCCGATTTTTGGAGCATTCAACCCGCCCGGGGCGGGTAGAGTGGCATTCAAGAAACACAAAATCCCGGCGAAAAACCGTCGATTTATTGAAATTATAAACGACTCGCCTGGAACCACTTGCAAATGTGTTTCTAGAGAAGTGCGGGAGCTTGCTCCCGCTTTGTCAGCTCAGAGCTCACGCTGAACGCAAAGTCCGCCGTGGCGCTCCCGGAAACACCGCGCGAACCAGACCCCTCGCGGCACTGCCACGCTGACAAAGCGGGAGCAAGCTCCCGCACTAAAAATCGGCCGGCATCCCACGTGCGCCAACGACGCGCGGCGGCGAGACCATCCCGCCGCCGCACCGTATCTGCCTATTCCGGAGTCAGAATGATGTAATCGATGGCCACCGCCGTGTTATAGGACGTCCCCGTGCTGGCGCTGTTCTTACCAGCGACATTGAAGCGAAACCATTTGTCACTCGTCGTTCCCGGCGTCCAGGAACCGAGGTCCACGGGTTTGAAGACGGACCCGGAATTGTACTCGTCGACCACCGGTCCGACGAGGGAATTGGTCGTCGAAAAGGAGTCGGCGCGACCGATCTGGCACTGGAATTCGCCGCGGGAGAAGTAGTCTTTCACCCCTACCGTGATGTCATAGGTCTGAACCGAGATGTTCGGAACGAGGAAGGTGAGATAATCTCCGATATCGTTCGAATCGAGAATCACGCCGGCGGAATTGCTGAGATTCGGATCGCTGAAAATGCGCGCCGTGCCGCCGGATTTGCTGTAGTAATTTGGAATTGTGAGGTTTTCGGCCTCGAATTTCTGCGCCGGCGCAGCTGTGCCCGAGTAGACGTGAACGTAGTCGATCTGCATGCTGCAGGGCAGGCCGGCATTGATTTGGGAGGTGGTCAGCGACGTGCCGGTCCACTGATTGGTTGAAAGCGCGCAGTTGAGGATGAGGTATTCCGGCACGGTGGAAATGTTGGTCGAATCGTTCCTTCGAAAGATCACCTTTCCGTCGAGATAGTAGACTACTACGCCCGGTCCCCAATACATGCCATAGGTGTGAAATTGCGTCTCGCCGCCGGAATAGAAGAGTTGCGGTCCGATGCCGCCGTTCGCCTGGGCGTAGACGCCGGTGGATCCGCCGCTGTAATTCCAGAAATAGCCGCAATGTGAAGTCGATTGGCCGGAGCTGTTTTTCCAGGCGGACATGTATTCGACGATGTCGAATTCGTTGCCCATGCCGTAACCGGTGTTGCCCACGGCGACGCGATCGTTGAGATCGATCGATGAACCGCGATCCGGCAATAACCAGAAAGCCGGCCAGGTGCCAAGCCCCGGCGACATCTTGATGCTCGCCTCCCAGTAGCCATAGGCCTGCGCCCATTTGTTATACGTCTGGATGCAGCCGGAGGCGTAGCTTTGGGTGGCGCCTTTGTTGCCGTTCATGTCGGTATTCTGGCAGCTGCGCTGCTGCACGGTAAGAGTGCAGACGCCGTTGCCCACGCTCACGTTTTCCGGCACGTAGCCTTCCAGTTCGTTATTGATTACGGCATTCCACCGCATGCCGGTGGACCACACGGCGGTATTGAGCGCCGTACCGTTGAATTCTTCGTCGAAGGTCATGGTCCAGGAGCCCGGCGGCGGCGCGGCGATGGCCATGGAGGCGCCGCCGAGGAGGGCGGCAAGGAGATAAAGGGACGATTTGCCCGGGAGAGATCGGTTCATGGAGGAGGGGAAACTGAGGGTTGAGCGTATTAGGCTACCGTTCCGGCCGACGGAACGTCATCCTAGCCATTCGGCTAATTTTTTCGGCGGTGCGAGCCAATCCCTACGGCCGCGCCCGCCCGACACTCTCCGCCGGGTCGAACTTCGCCGGAAACAACACGCATTTCCGATCTCTCTTTCCCGCGGCGACTCCGTGGACCCATTTCAACATTTGGCGAATCGGCAGCTTTTCGTCATAACACATGTGGGCGATGGGCGGGTCACACCAGCGCAGGGTTTCATCCTGGCCGATGCAGACCAGGGAAATATCTTTCGGCGCGCGCAGCCCGCGCCGGGCGAGAAATCCTAAAATCGTGGGCAGACGCGACGGATGGTCGACGATGAGCGCCTGGGGCGGGGTGATGCGGAAGAGTGATTCGAGCAATTCCTTCAGTCCCTCCGGCGATTCCCGCCACTCCGGCATGTTGTAGTCGCTCCAGCGCACCCCGAGCGCCTCGAGTTCATTGATATAGGCGCGGACGAAGCCCGATCCGATCGTGGGCATGCGCCAGAAGCGCGGCCCGATGAGGACAATGCGCCGATGCCCCAGCCGGCCTAACTCTTGAACAGCGGCCCCGATCCCCGGCGCCACGTCCAGCCCCACGCTGGCGATGGATACGCCGATGCACCGCCCGCCCCAAGCGAGAGCCGGCGCCGGTTGCTCGGAAAACCATTGCAGGATGTCGAGGCTGCCGGAAATGAGAATCCAGCAATCCGCATGGGTGTCGGCGACGAGGCGTTCGCAGCGGGCGGGGTCGTCGTGCAGATCGGCCTGCGTTTTTCGCGGGAAAATGCAGATGTGTCCATCCGACTCGATGCCATGGCGGAGCTGAAAAATGTCGCGCTGCATGTCGACGTGCAGCTCGGAGACCTTGTCATTGAGCAGGATCGCCACGCGCAGGGCTTTCGCCTCGACATCCTGCCCGGTGGTCGCGCGCCGGCGGCGGCCGAGGCCTTGCGGGACGATCCGCCCCTCGGCTTCGAGCTGGCGGAGCGCCGCCCGCACCGAGTCGTGGGAGACGCCGAGCTCTCCCGCCAGCCGGCGCACCCCCGGGAGCCCCTCCTGCCACAAGCCGACCGCGAGCCCTTTGCGCAGGTGCGCAGCGGTCTGGGCGGCGATGTTAACGCGAGGGATGGCGGGCATCAGGAAGAATTTCCGGCATCCGCCGGAAAGGTCAATTCGCATGACGGCTTATGCCACGCGCTGCGGATCTGGACCTAAAGCGCGAGCGGCGCCGGGGGACACCGTCCATTCGTAGGGTAGGCAGGCCAAGGGGGATTCCCGCACGATGCCGAATGCCGCAGCGGCGCCTCTTCTCGGAGGCGCGCCGGCATTCCCCTCAAAATCAACCCCCGAACCATGCCTCTCAAACCTAATCATCTCGCGCGAACTGCGCTCACGCACGCCCTTGCGGCGGTCGCGATCGCCTCTGTGTGCCCGGCCGTCCACGCCGGCGAACTTCCCGCCTACCGCAGCTCCTGGCTGGCCAATACCTTCAGCGGCTCCGCCTCTCACGTCCTGAGCCGGATCAACGCCGCCGCCATTTCACCGGAAGGCAAAGTCTATTGCAACGTCAACTGGGATGAGGAGCACCGGGAAGGGAGCATCTACCAGGACGGCCAATATATCGGCGCGATCGACAGCTATGGTGTGAAGCCAAATGGCGACGCCATCGCGCTGAACAGCACTTATGCCTTTGCCGGCAGCGGCACGGAGCTGCAGCGCTACACCCGCTCCGACAATCATGGCTATACGAAGCTGCAGGACCTGGGAGAATCGGCGGTGGCCATCGCCGCCACGGAAACCCAGGTCGCCGTCACCGTGCGCAGCGGCTTCGTAAAGCTATACCAGCCGAGCGGGACTTTCATCCGGCAAATCGCCGTCTCGAATCCCGGCGCCGTGGCCATCGCTTCAAATGGCGACATTTATGTGGTGACTAACATCTTTCGGAATAACAATACCGACAACCCTTATTGGGACGTAGTGGCCGGCTCCTCGCCGACGATCGTCCGCTATTCGAATACCGGCAGCCTGCTTTCGGGCAGCGTCGCGGCCTCCTCCACGTGGTTGCCCGTCTCGCTTTCCTTCGATAAGAACGGCCTGCTCTATGTGGCGGATAATGGGCCAGACCAAAACATCAAGAAATACAACGTCCCGGCGTTTAGCTCCGCCGGAACTTTCGGGATAACGGGCGGCTACCTGGCCGGACCCACTCCGGGACTCACCGGGCCGCAGCGGCTGATGCGCCCGCTAGCCGTGGGCACCGATTCCAACCTGAATCTCTATGTGGTCGGCGAGGCGCCCAATGCTTCGGGCTACAAAGATCGCGGGCGCTGTGTCTTGCGAAAGTTCGATACCAGCGGCAACCTCGTTTGGGAGCTGTTGGGCCTGGCTTTCGTCGACGCCGGCGATCCGTCCAAGGAATCCGACGGATTGGATGTGTACTCGATTTCCAACCGGATGCACATGAACTACGGCAACGCCATCGGGCAGGAGTGGAGTCATGCCGCGTGCACCGTGGATCCCTTTCACTATCCCTGGGACACGCGTCCGGGCGCCGCTCGCATCGTGACCCTGGGTGGCAAGAAATTCATGTTCAGCGTAGGCCAGTTTTCGACGCCGATCATGATTCATAAATTTGTCGGCGAAATCGCGGTGCCTTCCGTGCAGTTTGCGCGTCAGCGCACGACGCTGCCGGGCCAGCCCACGGCCAGCCGGAAGCTCTTCTGGCGCGATAGCAGCGGCAATGGGCAGCCGGATTCCAGCGATGCCTGGGACCTGGTGGATGGCGACGATGGTGAATTCTTCGGCCATTGGCTGGATGACGGCGGCAACCTTTGGGACGCGTACTGGAACGGGAGCAAATGGCGCATCCGCGAATTCAACTATGGAGGCTTGGATAGCGCCGGAAATCCCATCTACGGATGGGCAAACAAGACGGAATGGGATGCGCCGGCGGAGGTGACCCGGCCGGCGAATATCCAGTACGACGCCGCATCGGATACGATGTATCTGTCCGGCTTCAACAGCGCGAATCCTGGGAAAAACGATCAAGGCCAGGCGAATCCCGTGCCATGGGGGACATCGGGCACAGTGTTATGCCGGTACGATCATTGGAAAGGGACCCGGGCGGTCCATGGCGGGTTCCCGATCACGCTGAATTGGTTCATCAAGACGTACCTCGACTCCAACAACGTGCGGCAGGCCGATCTGGAGCACTCGACGACGCCGGTGGGTTTCTCGGTGGCAGGCAATCTCGCCTCCACCACGGATAACGATGGATTCATCTTCATCCACCAGGGGCCGACCGGCCGCGAGACGGGTCGGCATGGCGAGGTCAATGTCTGGCGGGCCAATAGCGGCGCCTATGTTGGCTACATGCAGCCGATCAATATGGCCGGTTCCGGCGAGCAGGTGGGCTGGGTCGATATCCGGCTGCCGTTGAAAGCGTTGCGCCGGAGCAATGGCGACTATGTGTTAACGATGGAGGAGGACTTGTTGCAGAAATTCCTACTTTGGAAGTGGAATCCCACGAGTGGGTTGTATGAAGCGGAAAGCCTGTCGGTTGCGGCGCAATCTTCGGCGACGCATCGCATTATCACCGGGCCGTCGTTCAGTAATGGCGCCGGGACGATTTTGGATGCCACAGTAGTTGGCGACTACGTGGGGTATACCGTGCCCAACGTGACGGCCGGATCGTATGACGTTCGAGTTGGGGTAAAGAAGTTCAATTCGCGCGGAATCGTGCAGCTATCCGTGGGGCGCGCGGATAACTATGCGGGCACGGCGAGCAATGTCGGGTCGCCGCAAGACTTGTATAGCTCGGCCGAGGCTTATCCCGAGTTGGATCTGGGAGTTTGGTCGCCGGGCTCCACGAGTGACAAACAATTCCGGTTCACGGTCACGGGTAAGAATGCGGCGAGTTCGGGTTACTCGCTATCGATCGACTATATCAAGCTGGTTCCGCAGTAGCTTTGGGTGGGATGGGCGTGTTGGTTTTAGCCAACACGCCCGCGGCAGCCTCCACGGGAAGGGCTAATGAGCGTCTTATTGCCAGAATGGAGGCTCCGACGCTTGGGCGAATTTTCCGATCTGATGAGTTGGCATGAATAAACGGCTAACTGTCGAAAAGAGGACCCAGATCCGGTTTCTGCTTCGGCAGAATACTTCCGCGGCGTTTGGAGAGAAGGTGTTCTGCGGCCCGGACCGCTTTGGATAGCCAGATGTCTCTGCCCCATTCAGCAGTCTTGTTGCAGACCTCATTCAAACGAAGAAAGGCGCCAAAATAGTCTATATCGATCTCCGCGACGGGTCTTGTTGACGGAAACGCGTTGCCGCATAAGCGTGATCTTTCAATCTCCACAGGGAGCAAAACAATGCTCCAATCGAGTATTCCGGGCATCGCGGTCAGCGCGGCTTCCACGAGGTGGGGAACTGCGGCAAATGATGCCGAGCTGATCGTTCCCTGATGGCAGAGCAAACCCCATAAATCTCCCCAGACCTCGGCCTCATACTCACGATCCCCGCGCTCGTAAGGGAACGCATAGATCGCACGCAGTAGCTCGGGCACGCGAATCGCCGGTCCACGCGTGCAGGAAAAATCGGCCCATTTGGCACTATCCAACGGAATCATCGGCGCCCATTTTGAGCCATATATGTGTGCTCCGGCAACGGGCTGGTGCGGGTTAAACCACACGTCCGCAGGCGCCGGCTACAAAGCAATGCTCGTTGCGCAAGTCCCGACGAGTACTCCTTGGCTGAGCAAACACTCTGGCGAAAGATCTCCAAATCTCTGGCGGCTTTTACACATGGCTCCCGAGTGACTGGCCCGCGCGCCACAGGGCAATTGCGGAAATTGCCTAGAGCGCACGGAAAATGCTGAATGCGCGCCGTGCGCCACCTCATCTCCGAAACAAGCCATGTCCTGCGACGCGGCCGGTGGAGACTCGACACGGAATTGCTCCGTCTCGGCGCCTTCGCCTGGCCCGCCGCACAGCTCCCACTCCTGGCCGATGCCTTCCAGCGTTGGCTCGGCCCGCAAATGCCGCGCTTCCTCCAGCGCAACTTCCATGTGCTGCTCACCGTCCTCGTTGGCGGGGCGCTTTCCATCTGGATCGCGGCCACGCTGTGGGAATACGAACAGCGCGAGGTCGGCGACGAGTTGCGCACGGAGGCGCGAGCTCGGGTGGAAGTGCTGCGCAGCCGGCTCCTCCGCTCCATGGAGGTGTTGCACTCGATCGTTTCTTTTCATGCCGCCCGTGGCGAACTGCGCCGCGAGGAATTCCATCAATTCGTGAGCGCCGCCATCGAGCGCCAGCCCGAGCTTCAGGCCATCACCTGGGACCCGCGGGTGCCGGGTGAACAGCGCGAGGCCTGGGAGCAGCGCGCGCAGCTCGAAGGGCTCGCCGGCTTCCAATTCACCGAGGCGAATAGCGGCGGCAAGCTCATCCGCGCGCAGCCGCGGGCCGAGTACTTCCCGGCCTATTTCCTCGAGCCGCTGGAGGAGAAGAAAAACGTGCTGGCGCTCGGCTACGACATTGGCTCGGAGAAGGAGCGCCGCGTCACGTTGGAAGCCGCGCGCGATTTTGGAGCCGCGCGCGCCACGGGCCCCATTCGCCTCGCCCAGGAATGGGAGGCCGACCGCGGATTTCTCGTGCTCCAGCCGCTCTACGACGGCTCGCCGCGCACAGTCGATGAGCGGCGGGCCGCCTTCCAGGGTTTTGCAGTCGCGGTCTTTCGCATCGGCGATCTGGCCGACGCCGCGGTGCGCCGAGGTGGAAGCCATGTGCGCGTGGCGCTCTTTGACGCGGCGGACCGCGTGCTGCTGCATGGCAGCGGCGGAGCCCTCGAGCGCAGCAAACCCTTTCACTCCGAGCTGCTCGACGTCGCCGGCCGCCAGTGGCTGCTCACCGTGCAGGCCGATGCCGGCTTCCATCCTGTGCCGCTCTTTCGCCGATCCTGGACGGCCCTGGCCGCCGGCCTGCTCATCACCGGCCTGCTCGCAGCCTATCTTCACAGCTACCTGCGCCGCGCCGCAGAAATCGAGCGCCGGGTGCGCGAGGCCACGCACGATCTCTCGGCCGAGATCGCTGAGCGCAAGCGCATCGAGGAGGCGCTCCAGGCTGCCCGTGGTGATCTGGAAGTCCGTGTGCAGCAGCGCACGGCGGAGCTCGCGCACTCCAATGACGCGCTGCTCGCCGAAGTCGCGATTCGTAAGGAAGCCGAGGCTACGGCGGAAGCCGCCAGCCGGGCGAAATCCGAGTTCCTGGCCAATATCAGCCATGAAATCCGCACGCCCATGAATGCCATCCTGGGCTATTCGCAGATCCTGGCGCGCGACGCCTCGCTGCACCCCTTCCATCGCGATGCGGTCACCACCATTGCCAAGAGCGGCCGCCATCTCCTTCGGCTCCTGGATGAATTGCTGGACCTTTCGAAGATCGATGCCGGCCGCATGGAAGTCGACGCCGCGGATTTCGACCTCTCCGCCCTCGGCTACGAGCTGGCCGGCATGTTCCAGCAACCGGCGGAGGTCAAGCAGCTCGGCCTGCGCTTGGAAGGCTTTTCCGAATTGCCCCGCCAGGAAGTGAACGGCGACGCCGGCAAACTGCGCCAGGTCTTGATCAATCTGCTGGGCAATGCCGTGAAGTTTACGGAGAGCGGCCGCGTCACGCTGAAGATCCGTCCCTGCGGTCCCGAACGCTTCGAGTTCGAAGTCAGCGACACGGGTCCGGGCATCGCGCCGGAAATTCACGCCTCCGTCTTTGAGCCGTTCCACCAAGGTCCCGCGGCCCGCGGCCACGGCGGCACGGGGCTGGGCCTGGCGATTGCGAAACGGCAGGTCGAACTCATGGGCGGCGCGCTCCAGCTTCGCTCCACGCCCGGCTGCGGCTCGACCTTTTTCTTTGAACTCCATCTGCCGGCCTCGGACGAAATCGCCGGCGAGACGGACGATGCCCTGGTGAGCGTGCAGCACTTGGCGCCCGGTCACGAATTGCGGGTGCTCATCGTCGATCGCATTCGGGAAAATCGCGATGTCCTTTCGACCATGCTCGGCATGATCGGCTGTGAGATCGTCCTCGCGGAAAACAGCCGCCAGGCTCTCGAAGCCGTGGCGGTATCCCGGCCGGACATCGTCTTTCTCGACATGCGGTTGCCGGAATCCGACGCCCTGGAAGCGGCGCGCACCATGTTGCGGCAATACGGGGAGCATGGGCTCAAGGTCGTCGCCACCTCGGCGTCGATCCTGGAACAGGAGCGCGACATTTTGCTCGCTGCCGGATGCGATGATTTCGTGGCCAAGCCTTTCCGCTGCGAGCGGATCTTTGGCTGCCTCAAGGCGCTGGTCGGCGCGCAATTTGTCCATCGTCCGCCGGAGAACGCGGCTCCCAAGGACGAATCCATCGATCTTCAGAGCATTACGCTGCCGGAGGACCTTTCTCTCCGCCTCATGATGGCTGCCGAACTGCACAGCGCCACGGTCCTGAAGGTCTGCCTCAACGAAATGGCCGCGCTCGGTCCTGCCGGTCAGCGGTTGGCCGATCATCTGCGCCAGTTCATGGCGAGCTACGACATGGAAACGATCCTGAAGATCGTCGCCCAGATTCCTGTGGCGCCCGATGAGCCCGTCATCCCCTCATGAGCCACGGAAAAATCCTCATCGTTGACGACACGCCGACGAATATTGCGCTCCTCACGGAAACGCTGGAGCCGCGCGGGTATGAGATCTTTGCCGCCTCGGGCGGCGAGCAGGGCCTGCGCATCGCGCAAAAAGTGGTCCCGGACGTGATCCTCCTCGACCTCATGATGCCCGGGCGCGACGGCTTCGAGATCTGCCGCACACTGAAAGAAGCCCCGCTCACGCGGGAGATTCCCGTGCTCTTCATCACGGCCAAAAAGGAGCCGGAATTCATCGTGCGCGGCTTTAAGGCCGGGGCGGTGGATTACATTCACAAACCGTTCCAAAGCGAGGAGGTGGTGAGCCGCGTGGAGGCGCATTTAAAGCTCACCCGGCTCGTCGGCGAACTCCGCCGGAAAAACGAGGAACTCGAACAACAAATCGCCCGCACCCAGGCTGCGGAAAAAGCCCGGCAAACTTCCGACGAGCGCCTGTGCTCGCTGTCGGCGCGCGAAACGCAGCGCTGGGGGCTGGCCGGTTTCGTGGGCCAGAGCCGCACGCTGCGCAAGATTCTCGCGGACATCGAGCGGCTGCATCAGTTTGGCAATACGAGCGTGCTCATCACTGGCGAGAGCGGCACGGGCAAGGAGTTGGTCGCGCGGGCCATTCACCACGGCAGTCCGCGGGCCTCGGCGCCATTCATTCCTATCAATTGCGTGGCGATTCCGGCGGAACTCGCGGAGTCGATGCTTTTTGGGCATCAACGCGGGTCTTTCACTGGCGCGGCCGCGGATCGGAAAGGCTGCTTCGAACTCGCGGATGGCGGCACGCTCTTTCTTGACGAAATCGGCGACATGGCACTGCCGCTCCAGGCCAAGCTGCTGCGGGTGCTCGAGGATGGTCAGGTCACCCCGATCGGGGCCGCTGAACCGCGCTCCATCAATGTGCGCGTGCTCGCCGCGACGAATGCAGATTTGCACAAGAAGATCGCGCAAGGCGACTTCCGGCAGGATCTGTACTTCCGTCTCGCGCGGTACACGGTGGAAACGCCGCCCTTGCGGGATCGTCCCGAAGACATCCTGCTGCTCGCCGCGCATTTCCTGAACTTTTTCTCCGGCGAGATGGGGCGGCCCGCGCCCGCGCTTTCGCCGGAGGCGGCGGAATTGCTGCAGGAGCACAGTTTTCCAGGGAATGTCCGGGAGCTGAAAAACGTCATCGAACGTGCGCTCATCGAGTGCGGGGGACAAACCATTCGCCCGGCGCATTTGCGGCTCATGCATGTTGGGGCCACATCAGGAGCGCCGGCCTCGCCACGGGCGGCGGCGTTTTCATCGAGCCTGCCGCTGAATCTCGAGGAAGCAGAGCAGGCGCTGATTCGCAAAGCCCTGCAACAAACCGGCGGCAACGTCGCCGAAGCTGCGCGGTTGTTGGGGGTCAACCGCAGCCGAATTTACCGGCGGATTCCCGGGGATGTCGGCGCGGGGAGTTTGGAGCCGACGAATGTAGATGGCTGACCCTTTGCCTCGAGGCACAAAAAACCCAGGGTCGCGCCTTCGCGCAACCCCGGGGCTTTTTGACAACTAACTGAAGACCAGCTTACTCCGAGGCGGACTCGGACACCGCTGGAGCCGCGGGGGCGGCCGGAGCCGTCTGGGTGATTTGGTAGTTCTGCAAAGCCTGGCCGATGGCCTGGTACAGACGTAGCAGGCTGTTCGGGGTCACGGCGATGCGGGTGTGGATCGGCAGGATGGCCGCGCCGGCAGCGCGGTCGAAGATGACGCCCGGAGAGAACTCCAGGAAGCACTCTTCGGCGCCGGTGTTGATCAGGACCTGGTTCGCGTAGCGAGCGGTCAGCTCTTCATAGCGAATCTGGACCTGGGGCTGAGCCTGCTGGGTCGGCTGCGTAAGGGGCGGGATATTGAGAGGCGGGAGGTTTGACATGGGGGGCCTAGCTAGCCCAGCCGCCGCCTCCGGGCAAGCGTCTTTGCGAAAAAGTATCCCGCAAAGTGGCTTCAGAGGCTGTTTTCCGGGCTTTCCGCGCCGTCGATTTGCAGACTCTGGCGCACGGCGCGCGTGCCGCAGATGGCGATGCGCTGAAGGAGCGCCCAGCGCTGCTCGTCCGACGCCTCTTGCCAGACCGCCTGCACCTCGACCGTAAGCATCTGCTCACGACGCACGAGCAGCCCCCAGCCGGCGGGCAGCTCATGGGGCTTGATGATGTCCGGCTCAGCCACCACGAAGTGCAGATTGGCCGCCTTCCAATGCAGCAGACGGGAAAACTTTGTCTCGGCGTGGAGGCGGCGGCCGAGGGCCTCGATCTTTTTCAGGAGCTGCTCGTGCGGTTCATACTGCGCGGCGGCGAAGGTATAGCCGTCGAATTCCGGGAAGAGCGTGTCGCATTCGCGCAAGGCTGGGTAGTAGAGCTTCATCGACTCCTCGTAGACCTGGCGGCGCTCGTGGAGTTTTTGCAATTGCTCGGCGATTTTTTGCGCGCAGCGCGAGTCGCGCAGGAAGTCGGCGCGCGATTGCTTGCACTCGAAGATGGCCGTCGCACCGAGGCGATCGGCGCTGCGCGAACCCTGTCCGCGCGCCGGTCGATACGCGGCGACGTCAAGCCGGCAGCCTCCAAGGGTCGGCGCGGCGACTTCCAGCCCGGCGATGCGAAAGCCCTGGCTCTCCGCCCAGAGCAGGGCCAGGCGTTTCAGGGCCCGGTGCAGCGGAGTCTCGCTGGCCGCCATGGATTTACTCCCGGCCGAAGATGTGCCGGAGCAGCTGGTTATAGCGGCCCGGCGGAATCTTCGTCATATCCGCGGCCTGATCCGCCGTGGGCTTCCAGGTTTCCGGCGGCAGCGAAGGCGCGTACGTGACCGAATCAAAGACCACCGTCGCCGACCAGCCCGGCAAATGCTGCACCTGGAGCCGCGCTGGGTGGAAGTCGGGGCGCGCCCAGAGGCGAAAGGACCAGCCGGCCAGCTCCGGCGATTTGGCCAGAGCCGGCGCGACGCGCCCGTCGATGACCCGGCACACGACGCCGCCGACGGTTTCGCTGCCGGCATCCTGGATTTCGAGCAGCGATGGAAGGAACACGAATGCCTTGTCCGGCAGAGGCAGGCGGAAGGGCCCGAGTTTGTAATTGGCATCCAGCGGCGGGAGTTTTTTGCGCGCATCGAGTTGTTGCAGCGCGGCACTTGCCTTGGCTCCGGGCGAGACCCAGAGCTCCTGGCCGTTGCGGCCGAGGGTCAGTTCCTCGCCGGCGACGGGCCAGTGCAGGCGCAGCTTGTCGGGCGCCTGCAAGGCGAGATCCGCCTGTGCTTTGCCTACAAGCTCTTCGGGCAAACCGGTGAGCGCCTCGATGTGCACGGACATTTGCAGGGCGCGCGCGGGATCCTTGGGCTGTTGCGAGAAAATGTTGAGAATCGGGGCCAACACCCGGCCGACCACATAGTAGGGGCTGTCGGCCGCCTGGACGGCCGGAGCGACAAAGGCAAGGGCGAGGCAGGCGAGGCGAAGGATTTTCACAGGCGGTATTTTTGGCGGCGGTTGAACATTGCACCGGCGGCGGCGCCTTGGCGAGCGCGGGGAGAACGGTAGAAGGGGGCCGCGTCCGGGAAATCTGCGCCTTCGGGACGCGTGGGAATTGCCAAAGGCGGGCTGGCCGGTACCCTCCACGCATCACTTTGGCATGCTGGCGAAGCTTTTTCCAAACAGCCTCCTCCTCGCGTCCGCGGGCGGCAGCGGGCTTGTCTACGCCTTCCAGCATTCCACGGCGCCGGGAAAAGCCATTCTCTTCCTGCTTTTCGTGGCCTCGATTTTTTCCTGGTCGGTGATGGTGACGAAGTGGCGGATGCTGCAAGTGGCCCAGCGGCAGCGGCGGAATTTCCTGGATCGCTTTCGCGCCGATCGCCAGCCGCTCACGCTCTATAGCGAGCAGGCGCGGTTCGACGGAACGCCGATTTTTTCGATCTATCGCGCCGGGTGCAAGGAACTCACCCTGCAACTGCTCGGCTCGCAGGAGGTCGACGAGACCTTTCGCGGCCGCCTGGAATCTGCGCCAAAGATCTCGCCTTCCCAGATGCGCCTCGTGACCACGGCCATGGAGCGCGCCGTGGGCGAGACGGCCCTGCGCCTGGAGTCGCGCATGATCCTGCTTGCCACGGCGGTCAGCGGCGCGCCCTTTCTCGGGCTGCTCGGCACGGTCTGGGGCGTGATGGATACCTTTGGTGATGTGGCCGCGGCGGGTTCCGCAAATCTCGCCGCCATGGCTCCGGGCGTGTCGGCGGCGCTCATCACGACGGTCACCGGACTGCTCGTGGCGATCCCGGCGATGTTCGGCTATAACTATCTCGTGACCACGCTGCGCGCCATGATCGTCGAACTCGATAACTTCGCCGCGGAACTCTCGAGCGAATTCGAACACAAATACGTCGACCACGGTTCGCCCGTGCGCAGCTGGCGTTAACCAGCGAGCTGAATCCATGCGCCGGTATTCCGATCGACACGCGCTCCACACTCTCTCGGAGCTGAACGTCACTCCGCTGCTTGACCTGGCCTTCGTGCTGCTCATCATTTTCATCATCACCACGCCGCTCATGGATAACAAACTGGACGTGGTGTTGCCGTCGGGAAATCCCGCGCAGAGCGCCGTGGATCCCAATGCGGTGCAAAACATCACGATCAAGCGCGACGGTCAGATGACTCTGAATGGCGAGGCTTTCGACGCCGACGGCCTGCGCGCCGAACTCACGCGTCTGCATCAGGCGCATCCCGATGCGGCCGCCATGATCCGCTCGGACCGTGAATTGCCCGTGCAGGGTTTGGTCGATGTCATGACCGTCGTGCAGAGCGCGGGCATCAGCAAAGTCGGCGTCGTGACGCAGCCGGAAAAGCCGTGAAGCCGGATCTCCCATCGGGCAAGCCGCGCCAGCTCTGGCCGAATGTTTACGTGAAGGAGCCGGCGCCGCCGAACGAGGACGAAGACGACAGCGATGATGATCGTGATGCCGCATTCCGGCGAAATTTTACCCTCATCGCGCTGGCGCACATTGTTGGCATCGGGCTGCTTGGCCTTTGGGGCCATTGGATCCGCAAACCAGCGCCGGAACAAGTGGTCTGGCTCGACGGCGGAGCGATGGGCGGAAATACCGGCGGCGACAACACAGCGGGCGCCGGCGGCGCTTCCGATCCCCAGCCTTCCCCGGCCGAGACCCCCGCCCCGGAACCCGCGCCGGTCGAGCCACCGCCCGAACCCCCGGCGCCACCCGACATTCCTACGCCAGCGAATCCGCCGCCCAGCGAACTCGCGCCGCCGAAGCCCGCCACGCCGGTCCCCGCGACTCCGCGTCCCACAACTCCAAAGCCGGCTACGCCCAAACCGGTCGCAACGCCAAAGGCCACGCCGAAAGCAACTCCCAAAGCCACGCCGAAGGCGACGCCCAAAGCCACCCCGAAACCCGCTCCCAAGGACGCCAACGCCACTCCCAAGCCGAAGCCAAAACCAAAAACCGACGACAGCCCCGACGAAAAAAAACCCGCCTCGACGCCCAAACCCGGCGCTGCAACTCCGGCGCCGAAAACCGATGCGGCAACGGCGGGAAAATCCTCGGGCGAAAAGTCTGCCGGGGAGAAATCGACGGGTGGCGCCTCCGGGGAAAAAGGCGCTGGAAATGCCACAGGGTCTGGAAAAGGCGGTGGCAAATCCGGCAACGGAACAGGCTCTGGGGCCAGCTCGGAGTACGGGTGGTATCTAGGGATGATCCGCGAGCGCTTCTTCGGCGTCTGGCAACAGCCCACGTCAATCGTTCGTTCATCGGCCAATTTCGTGACCCGCCTGAAGATCCGGGTGAATAAGGACGGCACAATTGCCAGCCGGGAAATCACCATCCCGTCGGGCAACACCGTCATGGACGAATCCGTCATGGCCGCCGCACAGAAGGTGACCCAGATCGACGCGCTGCCCACCGGGTTAGGCGGGGATTTTTACGAGATATCGATCGATTTCAAATTGGACCAGGGGGGGTAGCCCTCACGTGCGCATTGGAGTTCGGCCGATTCTGCCTAACGCCAAAAGCCCCAGCGCCGTGGTTTCAACAAGTTTTGGTGGAAGACCGCAAGGTTTTGGAGTGCGTGCGGTTCTGCGCCGCTTTCGGAGTGGGCGTTTGAGCCAGGTGCAAATTGGACGGAGTCTACACTGTGAAGATTTGTTTCAGCACCCGGCGGGATAGGAATTACGCGTAACGTGCCTTTCGATATTTTGACCATGTGCAGTAAGTAAGAAAGTCAGTCAGTCGCGGCGCAACGTTTTTACACGGTTTTCCCTCCATCGACGTGAATGCAAAGTCGCGGTGCGAGAGGGTTCTCGCGGCTTGAATTTTTCTCAACTGGCCCTCTCCGAAAGCGGCGCAGAACCGCGCGCACTCCAAAACCTCGCGGCATTGCACGCGGATTTGCCAGCCTTTCGCGGGATCGCTCGGCTCACGCTGAGGCGGAAAATTGGCCAAACTTCAGGCTCTGGGCAAAAGGTCCGCCGCGGTCTGATCAATCCGAAAACTAGCGTTCTCCAGAACTCACTCCACCCGTTCCCGCACCCATTCAGCCACGCTCTCCATCGTTCGCGCGCAGGCTCGTGGATTCTCATTGGTGAGATCTTTCACCCGACAAATATAATCGTCTTTCCATACCCACGCTTCCGGATCGAAGGGCCCGACCCGCAGCGGATCACTCCAGCGGTGGAGGGAAAGCAGCCGCGACGTGAGGGCGGCGGCGATATGCATGGGGCCGCTATCGACGCTGACGACAAAGTTTGCCTGTCGAAGCACATAGATGAGCTCGGCGAGCGACGTTTGTCCCAGCAGGTCCACGACGTGCGGGAGCGCGGGCGCGGCAATGTCGGAGACGCCGAGGACAACGACCGGCGTCGGAGCCAGCGTCCGGCAAAATGCTTCGACTTCGGCAGCGGTGAGGGACTTGCCGACTCCACGAGAAAACGGATGCAGCGCGACAAACCTTGCCGGCAGGGTGATGCCGGCCGGCGGCTTTCCTACTGGCAACCGAAACGAGAGTTCGGGATCCGGCGGCAGCGCGATGCCCAGTCCCTCGACCAGCGCCAGACACTTCCGCACGGCATGGAGCGGCGCCGACACGTCGGGAGCTTCGTCGTAGAGCAGTCGCGCGCCTTCCCGCGCATCAGAGGGCCCGATGATCCGCCCGCCTGGCGCGCAGCTCAGGCGCGCCAGGAGCGCGCTGCGAAGCAGGCCTTGCAGGTCGACCACCAGATCCGCCGACATCCGTTCCCGCAACTCTTGCGCCCAGGGCGCGATGCGGAGCGCCCCGCGGACTCCGCGAAATTGCCGCCGGGGAAATTCGACGATCTCGTCGATGTCCGGATGCCCCTCCAGGAGCGGGGCCCACTCTGAATTGATCAGCCAGCGCAGCCTGGCCTCCGGCCATCGCCGCTTCAGCAGCGCCACTGCGGGCAGGGCATGGACGATGTCGCCCAGCGAACTGGGCTTGATGACGAGAATCTCGCGGGGATCCGCGAAATGGCTGGATGCCGACGCAGACAAAAATGAGGAAGCGAACCGGAATGTCCCGGCCGCCGTTGGCGACGGGACTTATTTACCCAGGGCGAGACGATCCGCCAGGCGCTGAGGCAGGCCGGCATCGACGATCTTGTCCTGAGCGGTCCAGATGTCGTACTCCAGGCGGCGCAGCTCCACGAGCTGGCGCTCCGGGTGATAGAGGCAATAGGCGGCGTGCCAGTCTCCATCGCGCGGCTGACCCACGGAGCCGACGTTGACGAAGTATTTCTTGCCGGGTTCGATCTGCAGCTTGTCGAGGACCACAGTCTTCACCGAGCTGTCGCGGATATAAGCGCGCGGGGCGTGTGTATGCCCGTAGAAGCAGATTTGGGTGTGCTGATAGTTAAAACTGGCCGCGGCGTCGAGCTGGTTGAAGACGTAGCCCCACTTGTGCGGGGTATCCAGCGTCGCATGGACGATCGTGAAGTCGCGCACCTGGCGGACCATTTTCAGGTCGCGCAGCCATTGCTTGTCTTCCGGCGTGAGCTGCTGGCGGGTCCAGTTGATGGCTTCCTCGGCGAGGGGGTTGAAGCCCGTGAGATCATCCTCCAGCGAGGCCATTTCGTCGTGATTGCCCTTCACCACCGGGCACTCGAGGTCCTGGATGATTTTGACGCACTCGTGCGGGTTGGCGTTGTAGCCGACGACATCTCCCATACACACGTAGTGAGTGACCTCGTGCGCCTCGGCGTCCTTCAGGACGGCCTGCAGCGCTTCGAGGTTGGCGTGGATATCTCCGAAGATGGCAAATCGCATGGGGTCTAGTGTGGTGTTGCTTCGCGCAAGTCTTCAGCAATATTGATGCGTTCCGCGGGTGGTATCTGCAATTTATTCTGCAATTCATCGAGGTCGGTCAAGAGTGTAGGGACACGCTCCTGTTTTCCCTCGTGATATAGCGCCACAAGCATGTCGTAGGCCTGACGCTCGTGGCCTGGACACTTCTCCAGCTGGTAGACAGCGAAGCGATGCACGTAGGCCATCGCATCCGGCCGCGCCGCCGCCTCGAAGAAGGCCCAGGCCGCCTTGGCGTGGTCCTCAAACTTGTCTCTGTAGACGATCCCGAGACGTTCGTAGAGATAGGCGTGGTCGGGATTGTACTGGACGCCTTTGAGATAATAGTCCTCGCCGAGACGATAATACTCATCCCGCGCCCGGATGCGCAGGGCCTCGCGCGGTTGGCGATCGTCGCGCAACGCGGCCACGCTCGCATTGTAAGCCATGTGATAGCCGGCCATGTCCCAGAACATCATCGCGCGCGGCTGGAGCGTGGTCACCGCATCGAAGAGCACTTTCATCTTGCCCCACTGGGTATTTTCCCAGGCAATGTAGGCTTCGAGCCACAGGCCATCGGCAATCACCGAGCGAAAACCGCTGAGCGCCGCGATGAAACCCATTTGTCCGACTTGCTGGCGGACGCTGAGATTCAGCTGCGTGGAGTGAAAATGCGCGGCGCGGAATTCCCCGGTTAGCCGGGATTCGAACGGCAGCTTGACCAAGCCGAAAACCAGCAGGACCGCAATTGCATAGCCAAAGCGCTTCATAGCTCCTTCCAGGCAAAGAGCAGGTAGGCCACGAGCAGATACACGGCGCTGTAGCCGATGCCGAGCACCGCGGCCTTCATGAAAAGCATGAAGGGAATGGCCGTTCCTACCACGACGTCATCCACCAGGCTGAAGACCTGGAGATCCGGAAAGAAAATCGCCACCAGCGACAGAAAGGCAGAGGTGATGACCGGCAGCCCATTTTGCGCCGACGCCTGGTGCAGCCAAGCTTCTCTCGCGATGCCCTCCACGTGGCCGATGAAATAAACCATCATCGAGACGATGACGGTAAAGATCCACGAGGAGGAAAAAGTCGAGACCAGGAGCGTGAATGAGGCGCAGAGCGCGGACTTGAGATAGATTGTGAGGATGCCGGGCAGGAGATTAATATTGAAGGCCGAGGCGCGCACCGCTGCCTGGGCCGCTTCGAGCTGGTCTGGAGCCGTCATGCGGGGCAGCTCGGCCAACGCCTTTTGCTCATGCAGGTAGAGCACGATCAGGAAGCCGCCCGTCATGAGCAGCAGGGCGATGGCCAGCATGACAAAGACGCCCAGCAGTTTCCCCAGCAGGTATTCGAAACGCGGCACGGGTTTGGCCAGGATCGTGTAGAGCGTGCGATCCTCCGTATCCTTCGGCAGCAACATGGCCGTGGAGAGCAGGCCGAGCAGCCAGGTGAAGATCGACATCGCGCCGAGCGAGATATCCTTCAGAACCTGGAATTGGTCCTGAAAGGAGAGATTCACCATAAAAATGGAGGATCCGATGAGTCCCAGAGCGAAGAGCAGCAGGAAGTAAAACACCTTCAGCCGCACGAGCTCGAGCAGGGTATTCGAAGCGATGGCGCTCACGCGCTCAATGGAGAACGCCTTGTGCGGCGTTGCGGCCCGGAGGCTCGGGGAAGAGGGAGTCGAGGCGGAGGCAGTCATTTTTTATCTCCAGTCACGTCGAGAAAGTAGCGTTCCAGCGTGGTTTGCGGTTTGCGGCGCTCCACGATCTTCGCGCCAGAGGCCGCGGCGCTCTGCTCGATCTGGGCCAGCACTTCCGGCGACGCATTTTCGAGAATCAGCTCAGTCTGGTTCTCAATGGAAATGAGATCTTCCAGCCGGCCTTCGCGAACCAGGCGACCCTCGTGCAGGATGCCGATGCGATCGCAGATCTCCTGCACCTGGCCGAGCAGGTGTGAACAGAGGAGCACCGTGATGCCCTGCTCCTTGAATCGCAGAATGAGGTCCCGGATCTCGCGCGAGCCCGCCGGGTCCACCCCCGCTGTCGGCTCATCGAGCACGAGCAGTCGCGGCTCCTGGATGAGCGCTTGGGCCAGACCGATACGCTGGAGCATGCCCTTGGAGTAGCCGCCCAGCCGGCGGTCGGCGGCGTTTTCGAGGTCGACGAGTTTTAGCAAATCCTTCGCCCGCGCTTTCAACGCGGGACCGCGCAGGCCGCAGAGCTTGCCGAAGAAGACGAGAGTCTCGGCGCCGGTGAGGTATTTGTAGAAATAAGGATTTTCGGGGAGGAAGCCCACGTCTTCCCGGCTGCTCACTTCCCGCGAATCACGGCCAAAGATCTGGGTGCCACCGGAGGTGGGAGTGACCAGCCCGAGCACGATTTTCATCGTGGTGCTCTTCCCGGAGCCGTTCGGTCCGAGCAGCCCGTAAACCTGGCCAGCCTCGACTTCGAGAGAGATATCGTTCACCGCGGTCACCTGTTCCCGGCGAAAGGGGATGGGGTAGACCTTGGTCAGGTGCTGGATGGAGATGGCGGGAGTACTCAAACCTGGGGGAAATTTAGAAAAGCCCGGAGGAAGATGCAATGCCCGCCGCGCTGCTTCTGCAAGCGGAAGTATGGGCGGGACAGGGGAATTTTGTCACGCTCCGGCGCAGCCTGGCATTTGCGAGGCGGTATTCAGACAGAATACGAAGCAAACGGCAAGATTACCGAGTGGGGCGCCGGGAAGGCCTGCGCGCCGGCCACTACGGAGCCTGGAGATCGGTGGCCGCCAGGGGAATCGTGACGACTGTATTCAGGTAGCTGACTTTTACGGATGTCGCATCCCGCGAGACGATCTTGAGCTGCGTGCCGGCGGGAATCTTCGCCCGGCCAAAGGCCAGATTTGCGTCAACGGCCCTGGTGAGAGTCACCGTCGTCTTGCTCGCGGGAGCGGTGGGCGCCACTGGAGCGGTTGGCGCAGTCGGTGCGGCGGGAGTCGCTTCGGCGGATCCGGCGGCCGGCGCCGATGGGGCCATCGGAGAAGAGCCGGCGGGAGGTCCAAAGAGGGAATCCAAGGAGGACTGCGGCTTGGCCGGCGTCGCGGGACGGGCCGGCGGAGTGGCGGCGGGAGCCGCGGCTTCCGAAGGCGCTGGAGCAGTCATCTCGGCGGGCGCGCTCTCGCTCGGGGCAGCGGGGGCTGTCGGCGCGGCAGGCGTGGCCCCGGCATCTGGCGTCATTGCCGGATCGGCCGGCGTGAGCCCGGCGTCGTTCGCGGCGAGCTCAGGCGACGGCGCCGTGGGCGCCGGCGTGGTCGTAGGCGCGGGTGAAGCGCCGGAGACCATGACGATCTTCGTGGCCTTCACCATTCCTTCCACGCCGGATTTTTTCACCAGAGCCGAGACGATGTCTGGGTTCTTATAGCCCCAGAGACCGCCGACGATAATCAGAAGCGTAAGGATGCCGATGACCAGCCCTTTGCACAGGGCGTAGAAGGGCGAGAGGCTGCTCTGCTTCTTCGTGATTTTCTGCGATGCCCGCCGTCCCTTCAGCGCGGCGCTGACTTTGGGGCCCGTGGGGTACTTGAGCCGGTCCCGCCATTCCTCGCGGACGACATCGGGAAATTTCTCGGCCACGGCGGGGAAGAAGTAGTTCCAGGCCGCCTCGGTTTCATTCGCATCCCAGTTGGGGAATTTCACGTCGAGATAGCCGACGAGCACCTGGGCGTGGGCTTTCGTGAGCCCGTCGAAGCAGTCCGCGCCCATGGTGTGGGCGAGATCGAAGAATTTCTGCGAGCGGCTGTCCTTTTTTGCCTGGATTTCCGCCGCGAACAATTCGGGATGCAGGCGCAGACGGTCGTCGTTCCACTTGGCCACGCGCGCGGCATCCTTCGGGTTCTCCATCGCGTTGTGCATGAGGAGCGCGGCCTCTTCCTTGCCGATATTGTCGCCAAAGGGGAGGCCCATGTAGCTGAGGAAAGCCTTCTGCCGAGGAGTCGCCGGCTCGCTGGATACCGCTGCGGCGGGAGCTGCTGGCGCCGGGGCTGCGACCGTCTCGGGAGCAGGCGCACTCTGGAGTGGCGGAGGCGGAGGCGGAGGTGTGGTCCCCGGTTGAACCGGGTAAAGCACATTCTGCAAAGGAATCCACTGGGGCATGTCCTGGGTCCAGGCCATGTCCGTGAGCAGGACGCTCCCTTGCTTCAAGAGCCTCTGGGTCGTCTCTTCGCTGAATGGCCCGATCTGGGCTCCGTCTCGCAATATGTAAATGTCCATGGGATGGTGGCTCGCGCGCTCGCTCTGGAGCATCCGGGGCTTCGCGCGCCACGGTCTCCAGACCAAGGGCACCGAATATCGACGGAATCCAGCAATTTTCCAGCGACTTTTGGGGCGTCGCCGGAGCACGGCCGCGCAGGGGCCATTTCTATGACGACGGCCAAGGGGGCGAATTCTTAGCCGCAACTCGCGCAAAATCCCGGGGCGAAACGCGCCGAAGGAGGCGGGTCGAAGAAAATCGCGGGATTTTATCGAATAAAAATTTCTCCACGTTGTCTCAATTTCCAGATTCACCAAAACCGCTGCCACACCGAAACCGCTGCTCTGCCTTTAACATCCGCTTTACAAAATTACTCTTCCGGTGAATAATATCTTCATCATTCACCCCGATTGTTTGTTTTTATGACTGCCAGCCTCTCCACCCGCGCGATTCTGCTCGTCGATGACGATCGTGAGGTTCTGGACGTGGTCGCCACGCTCCTGAGCCTCGAGACCCATGTCCCCGTGCGTTCGTTTACGTCGCCGCAGGCCGCGCTCCAGGCTTTCGCCGCGCAGCCCGAGGGTTTTCAACTGGTCGTCACCGACTTCGACATGCCGGGCATGAATGGAGCTGACCTCCTGCGCCAAATTCGCGCCCTGCGGCCGGAGCTCCCGGCTTTCGTCTTCTCCGGCAGCGCCCGCCAGGATATCGTGGCGAGCGGCTTGCCGGCCGATTGCCCGTTTTTGGAAAAGCCGGCGGGGTTGCCGGCGCTGGTTGAGGCGATCCAGATTGCCGAGGCGGCGTAGGGTTTCGCTAGCGTGGTCAGCTTGGCGATGGACGCGCCTCGCCAATGGGAAGTAGGCGAAGAATGGGAAGTATGGGAGCGACTTTACCGCAAACGTCCCACGGGTTTGGAGCGTGGTTTTAAGGCGCTGTCGTTTGTGACAGCGGCCTAAAAGCACGCCCCAAAGTACGGCTTGAATTTGTTGGGATGGTTAAGGCCCGACAAGCCGTAGGTGGGACGTTTCTTGCAAAACGCCTCTATACTGTGGCAACCCAACCCGCTTTCACGGGTGTTGCC
>FTCB01000658.1_pt1 | contig 35001 bp, 25 predicted proteins | sample 1639431 | NCBI WGS metagenome assembly FTCB01 (sample SAMEA3914864, study PRJEB12502) | metagenome | biome: forest; material: soil | place: USA | collected 2012-03-12 | depth 0.3 m
TTCCTCGGTCTCCAGGCGCACGCCGAGGTGCTGCATGAGCATGGCCAGCGCCGACATCCCGCAATACGCGCGGTCGCCCTGCGGCATGATGGGGATGTCGTCGATGGTGTGGTCGCCGTCTTCCGCGGTGTGCACGAGGGCGGCGAAGGCTTTCGCTTGCTCCTCGCGCTTGGTGTTGCGGCGCGCGGGAGCGAGCAGTTGGGAGGCGCCGTCCTCATCGCGAAAGATGGTCAGCTTCACGAATTGCGAGGGCCACGCGACCAGGCGGGACCACAAGTCGCCATGGTGCGTGATTTTCGCCATGTGCTTGAGCAGCGATTTGCCGCCGAGCGGAAGATCGCGCGGCTTCCCGCCGAGGCCGGCCACGCCTTGCGCCACGTCGCGCGAGACTTGATCGAACAGCCGCAGAAATTCCGGGCCGCGCGTGGCGGCGGCGGCTTTCGCCTGCGTGTCCGGGATGTAGCCGAACCACGCGCCGGAATCGAGGAACAGCATGCTGATGGAGCGCAGGTGGCCGGCTTCAAAAAAGGCGAGGGCCCCGTGCGCCTGGACGCCGAAGACATTGCAGGCTCCCGGCCAGGCGCGACAGGCGAGACGGATGCCGGCCCCGGGCGGATGCCACGCCGCGAGGAAATCGGCATCGTCCCACGTGCTGAGTTGCGTCAGCGCGTCCGCGGGAAAAGCGGGCGCCTCGCGGCGGCGCCCGCCGGGAAATTGGGCGAGCGCCGGCGCGGCCAGCGAGCTCGCGAGCGTGGTGAGAAAACAGCGGCGGCTCAGCGCCGAGTTCACGAAGCGCGGATGAAATCCACGCGGACGTCCCCGTTTCCGGCCAGCGACACGCTGATCAGCACACCTTGGTAGTCCACCGGTGTTTTGGCGCTGATGGACTTTCCGGTGAAGGCGTTGATGGCGGCGATGACGCGGTCCTGGAGGCTGCCGTGTACGCGGGCTTCCTGGCGATGATCGTCGGCGCGGTAAACGACACTGAATTGCACCACCTGCTTGTCGGTTTTTTGCGCCGTAATCTCGGAGGCCTTGATGCCGAAGACCGGGGTGTCCATGTCGAGCTTCAGGACGTTTTTCTTGCCGTGCACGGGCGTCCATTTTCCGGGCATTTCCGCACCGGGTTCGAAGGCGGCCTTGCGTCCGGCGAAGTCCTGAAATGCCATGCCGGCCGCGATGACGAAGCCGTTGTTGCCATTGAAGGTCTGTGGAATGGCCAGCGCTTGAAAGGTGAGACCGGCGCTGAGGGCGAGGGCGAGAAGCGTTTTCATGGTGAGATGAAGACGAATCAAGGGTAGCAGGGATTAGCGGGTTGGCGAGAGGGGAAAAAAAGTCCAACGTCCAAGCAACGGGCGGAGGCTCGTAGACGCGCCTTCCAGGCGCGTGCGAACGATGGGTAAGCGGCTGGAAGCCGCTTCTACGGGCAGCGGGCGCACTGCTCTTGAGACGTTGGACGTTCCTCAAAGATGCCAGCTAATGGCGGCGGACTAATTGGGTTGTCCTCGTAATCACTGGTTGCAGCACCCTTTCGCCAGTGCTACATACAGCCAGATACACATCCCATGACTACTGCAACTCTCGCCATGCTTACACCGACGAGCATGATGTTCATCATGTTCATCCTGCTCCTGATGTTCGGGGCCAAGAAGCTTCCCGAACTCGCCCGCGGCCTAGGCCAGGCGATGAAGGAGTTTTCCAAAGCCAAGAACGATATTCACGACGAAATCATGCGTGAACCGGCGCCGCCGCCGCCGCCGCAGATTCAGGCTCCGGGCGTGCAGCCTCAGCCCGCCGCCGGCACCTATGCCCAGGCCACGCAGCCCGTTCCGCCGCCCGTGCAGCCCGCCGAAGTGGTGCCCCCGGCCCAGCCGCCGGCGAATCCCGGCCACCAAGCCTAAGCGTTTCGCGCCAATATTTTCATCAAAAGGCCCGCCGTTTCGACGGCGGGCTTTTTTGTTTTTGCGGAGGCCTTCCGACGATGCGGGGAGCTTTTTTGGACTGCGGTGGCAGAGCGCAGCGGCGACACCGCTTTGGAGGATGGGGGGAATGCGGGAGAGGTGGCAAGGAAGCGCGCCCGAAATTCCATATCGAGGTGACAATCCGGGAGCGTATCCTCTCTCCCAAGCCCAAATTTCCTCCCACCATCCAAAGCGGTGTCGCCGTCCGCCTGAGGTGGATTCTGCCACCGCAGTCCAAAGGGCGCCCCGCGTTTTCCGCGCTCTCCGCGGACTCCGCGGTAAATTTTATCGCGAAGAACGCGGAAGGCGCGGAAAGCGCGGAGCACTCCAAATTTTCGCCTACCCACGGCGGCGCAGTTGCGAGATGGTCGGTGGCGACATGCGACGTCTTTTCCTCAGTCTGCTCTTCGTTTTTGCCATGGCGCTCCATGCGGAGGAGCGCGAACCGGCGAAGGGGATTACTTTTTGCGCTTACAATGTGCGGAATTACGTGGGCGACGATCAGATGGCTCCGGCGGAGAGTCGCGCGCGACCGAAGTCGGATCGCGAGAAGGAGCGGCTGGTGGCGATTATTCGCGAGGTGAATCCGGATATTCTCGGGGTGTCGGAGATGGGCTCGGAGAAGATGTTTGCCGATTTCAAGGAGCGTCTGGCGAAGGCGGGGCTGGATTTTCCACACAGCGAATATTTGCAGGCGGGGGATCCGGATCGCCATGTCGCGCTGCTGAGCCGGTTTCCCATCGTGGAGCGGCATTCGGAGAAGCGCGTGCTCTTCACGCTCGACGGGCAGGAGACGGAGATGAAGCGCGGCATTCTCGATGTGACGGTGCAGGTGACGCCCGAGTACCAGCTCCGCTGCGTGGGCGTGCATTTGAAATCGAAGCTGCCCACGCCGGAAGGCGAGGCGCTCATTCGCCGGCATGAGGCGGCGAAGCTGCGGGAGCATCTCGACGCGGTGCTGAAAGAAACGCCCGCGGCCAATGTGATTTGCTACGGCGACTGCAATGACACGAAGAACGAGCCGATGTTTGCCGAAATCACGGGCGTGAAAGGCACGCCGGGCTACATGGCGGATCTGTGGGCGAAGGATTCGCTGGGCGATCGCTGGACGCACTACTGGCGCTTTGCCGATCAATATTCGCGCATCGACTATCTCTTCGTCTCGACCGGTCTGTGGCCCGAGGTGAAGCGCGATTCGGCCACGGTGTATCGCGGTGCGGATTGGTATGACGCGAGCGATCACCGCCCGGTGTTTGTGACCATCGTGCCGAAGGAGAAGACCAGATGAGGCGCGTGCTCTGCTGTCTCTGCCTGCTCGTGGGCGCGGCGCTGGCCGGGGCGCCGGAGGATTGGTCGCGGCTGGTGGCGCTTGATGCAGGTCCCGGCGTGGTGCCGAAGAATACGGAGGAGGCGAAGAAGATCTCGCTCGACCATAATGGCCGGCAGGAGCAGGCGCTGCGCGCATTTCTCAAGGCGTATCCGGCGGACGAGCATCTTTTTGAAGCGCGGCTGCGGCTCGCGCGGGTGCTGGGTTTGCGCGCGGATATGAACGGCGAGCCGCAACCGGCGGAAGTCTCGCGGCTGATTGCGGAGGCGGAGAAAGAGGCGGAGACGGCGGCGCAGCATGCCGAGGTGGATTTTGCGCGGCTGGCGCAGAGCATGCGCCAATCGCACGGCAAGCGCCTGGAGCCCGACGAGCGGCAGAGCCTGCTCAAGGCCGCCCGCGCGTTTGCCCAGCGGTATCCGCGCGACCGCCGCGTGGCCTCGTTGCTGGTGGAGGTGGGCACGCTTTTCGATGGGGACGCGAAGACCAAGCAGCGGCTGCTCGCGGATGCGAAGCGGTTGACGAAGGATCCGGATTTGCTGGCGCAAATCGCGGACGATACGAAGCGCCTCTCGTGGCTGGGACGGGTGCTCCCGCTGCATTTCAAGAGCGTCGATGGCACCCAGGTGGACGTGAAAGAGTGGCGCGGCAAGCCGGTGGTCGTGGTCTTTTTCGATGCGTCTTCTCCGCCGGCGCGCGCGGTGTTTTCCGACATGAACCGTCTCGCTTCCGAAAAGGGCGCGGGGTTTGTCGCGGTGAGTCTCGACTCCGATACCGACGTGCTCGCGCGCTTCATGGCCACGCAGCAGCCGCGGCCCGCGGTCGCTTGGGATGGCAAGGGCTGGGACGGGCCTTTCGTCCAGGCGCTCGGGATCAATGCGGTGCCGACGGTGTGGCTGCTCGACAAGGAAGGCGTGGTGCGCACGCTGGATCCGCTGGATGATCCCGAGGGGTTGGTGCGGCAGCTTTCGCGGTAGCGCTGCCGCTGTCCACGGCGCGGCCAGTTACTTCGCTGGCTCGCTGAGAATTTCGGTCAGCACGCGACCGTCGGGATTGGGCAGTTTCACGCCGAGGAAGGTGGCGAGGGTGGGCGCCACGTCGAGATTGGCCACGCGCGGGAGCTTCACGCCTTTGCGAATGCCGTAGCCGGAGGCGATGAAGATGCCGTCGAGCTCCGGATCGCTGGCGATGTAGCCATGCGTGCCGAGATAGTTTTTGGATTCCTCCACCACGGTCGCGGCGCTGTGGCCGGGTTTGAAAGCGTAGCCGGCCTTGGCGTAGAGGATGAGATCGCCCATGCCGCGATTTTCGTCGGGCGTCGGCATGCCGAGCCGGTGGCCCTCGGCGCCGTCGATGACTTGGTCCACGCCTTCCACATTCGCGAAGAGCGCTTTCAGTTTCGGCAGCAGTTCGGCGCGCTTCGCTGGAGTAGTGACATAGACGAAGGCGAGGCCGCCCTGCGACATGACGTAGGCATCGCAGTCGGCGACCTTCGCGTCGGCGTTGACGGCGGGGGTTTCCTTGGTGGTGCCGGCGGGCGTTTCCTTGGCGCTCGTGGCGACGGCGGTGGAGACGGGAGGAGTCGTGACCGGCGTTTCACCGGGCCGGAGGCGAATGAGGCCGGCGTCGCGCAAAGCCACGTTGGGATAGATGGCTTTCGTCACTTTCTTGAATCCGTGATCCGTGGCCACGACGATGGTCGCGCGGTCGCGCAAGCCGGCGCGCGTCAGCGAATCGAGCACGTCGCCGACGAGCCGGTCGACATAGGCATAGGCGGTGATGCTGGGCAGGCTGCCGGGGCCGAATTGGTGATTGGTGGCGTCCGTCGTGAGGAAGTGAAGGAGGAGCAGATTCGGTTGGTGCTGCTCGATGATGTGCGTCGCGGCCTGCGCCCAGATGGCGTCGCGCCAGACGATGGTTTTTCCTTTGGTGAAGGTGCGGATGTCGTCGGCACTGACCACGCCAGCTTTCACGAGTTCCTGCTCGGTGGTGCCGCCCGGCTTGGGCACCTCGAGGAATTCGTGATGAATGGTGCCGGAATTGAGAATGGCGACCCAATCGACCTGCGCGGTTTTCAAGCCGGATTGAAACGCGAGGTCATAGAGCGTGGGCACGTGCACAAGGTCGGCTTTGTCGCGCCACTGCTCGAGGATGGGCGGCTGTCCGGATTCACCGCGCGTGAGCAGGCCGTTGAAGAGGACGCCGTGCCGCTGCGGGTTGACACCGGTGACGAGCGTGGTGTGGTTGATCCAGGTGATGGAAGGATTTGAAACGGTCATCGCTTCCGCCTGCGCGCCTTCCGCGGCGAGTTTGCGAAGATTGGGAACGACGAGTGTAGGATCCTTCCAGATCCAGGCGGGGAAGCCGTCGATGGAAATCAGCACCACGATGCGGTCCTTGGCGGGGAGATCGCGCGGGGCGTCTGCGGCGACGGCCGAGGCGCCAATGAAAAGAGCGAGCAGGAAGCGGAGCATGATTGGAAGAGGAAGTGGTTGCGATGGAAACCATGAAGCCTTGAGGGCGCTTAGGTGACTTCCGTGCAAATGGTCCCAGGATACAACTCGCAGCACAAGCGCTTCCCTTTTTCTGCGGCGCGGTCCAATATCCGCGCCATGCTCACCCGCCTCCTCCTTGCACTCTGCTTCTTGACGTCCATCGTTCGCGCCGACGATTTCCAGCTCGAGCCTGGATTCATCAGCCTTTTCAACGGCACCAACCTCGATGGCTGGGGATACACGGCCACGGACAAATTTGACGGCAAGACCGAAGCCTCCGATGGCCGCTACAGCGCGAAGGATGGCATCATCACCGTGCATCCGCAGAAAGAAGGCGGCCAGCGTCTGCGGCAGATGTGGACCACGAAGGAGTTCCCGAAAGACTTTGAACTCCGGATCGAATTTCGCGCCGGCGTGAATGCCGACAGCGGGATTTTTCTTCGCAAGCCGCAGCTCCAGTGCCGCGACTACCTGGTGGCCGGCCCCTACAAGGAGCTGAAGAAATACAAGCCGCAGGACTGGAATGAAATCGTGGTGGTGGTGAAAGACGGCGTGGCGCACTGCACCTGCAACGGCGAGGTGCTGGAGGCCGCGCTCAAGCTTCCCGAGACCGGGCCGGTGGGGCTCGAAGCGGATCGGGGGACGATGGAGTACCGCCGGATCCGGATTAAGGAACTGTAGGCCGCCGCGGCACTGCGCCGCGTTTCCCATTTTACGTTTTCTCGCTTCGTGAGCATGCTCCGGCCATGCCGCATCTTGGCTTGCTCTGTCCCGAACTCACCGGCCATCTCAACCCGCTGACCACGCTGGGACGTGAGCTGCAGCGGCGCGGACACACGGTCACCGTGGTGGGCAAGCCCGATGGCGAGCGGAAGGCGCGTGCGGCGGGTCTCGGATTTTCGCCGTATGGCGAGCAGGATGCCCCCGTGGGCTCGGTCGCCCGCCTCTCGGCGGAGCTCGGGCGGCTGAGCGGACTGAAGGCGATCCGGTTTACCGCCGAGATGTTACGACGGTCCGCGGTGACCACGCTGCGCGAGGCGCCCGCGGCGATTGCACAGAGCAAAATCGATGCGCTCATCGTGGATCAGGTTTCTCCGGCCGGCTGCACCGTCGCGGAAATCCTGGGCGTGCCGTATGTGACCGCGTGCAACGCGCTGGCGATGAATTCCGATCCGCATCTCCCGCCGGGCGTGACGCCCTGGCGATATCGGCGCGGCTTCTTCGCGCGCCTGCGCAATGCGTTTGGCTATGCCATGTTTCATTGGCTGGCGCGCCCGATCATGCGGGAGATTGATGCGCATCGGCGGCAGCACCGGCTGGGGCCGCTCCGGCCTGGCCTGGATGAAGGCTCGCCGCTCGCGCAGATTGCGCAGCAGCCCGCGTTCTTCGATTTTCCGCGCAGCCGGCTGCCGGCGTGTTTTCACTATACCGGGCCATGGCACGATGCACGCAGTGGCGGGGCAATTCCGTTTCCGTGGGAAAAACTCGATGGCCGTCCGCTCATCTACGCGTCGATGGGCACGCTGCAAAACCGCGTGCACACGATTTTTGGGACGATTGCGGCGGCGTGCGAAAAGCTGCCGGCACAACTGGTCCTCTCGCTCGGCAGCACCGACCAATCGCTCGACCACACGTTTGCCGGAAATCCGATCGTGGTGTCCTTTGCGCCGCAGCTCGAATTGCTCCAGCGCGCGGCGGTGTCCATCACGCACGCGGGTTTGAACACAGCGCTGGAGTCGCTGAGTTTTGGAGTGCCGATGGTGGCCATCCCGATCACCAACGATCAGCCCGCGGTGGCCAGCCGGCTCGAATGGCTCGGCGTGGCGGAGGTCGTGCCTCCCGGAAAACTCAGCGTGACTCGCTTGCGCGCGGCCATCGAGCGCGTGCTTACGCAGCCGCGCTACCGCGCCAGAGCAACGGAATGCCAGCAGGAGATTGCGAAGAGCGCGGGTGTGCAGCGGGCGGCGGATATTGTGGAGCAGGCCATTGCCACGCGGCAGCCGGTGCTGCGGGCGTAGCTATTTTTCCACTTCCACCGGCTCGGGCTCTTTCTCGGTGGTTTGCTCGGCGCGGAAGGGCTGGCCCATGCGGCGCTTGTTGAGACGGCCGGTCGCGATGTGGGATTCGTCGCCCTGCGCGCGGCGGCGGGCGAGCAGATTGGAATAGATGCTTTCCAGCGCGTAGACGGCGAGCGCGGCGAGCAGCAGGATGGGCCAGAGCTTCGATTGTCCGCGGGCTTCCTCGAGCCAGTGCCGCAATTCGTCGAGCCCGGTCACGCGATCGTGGGCGACGATTTTCGTGAGCGCGTCGGTGGCGATGGGCGCGAGCACGCTTTCGCGTCCATCGACATTGACCGCGAACTCGTGCACGACCCCTTCAGCTCCGGCGGAGACTTCGTAAAAGCCCGGCGTGTCCGCCCGCTCCAGCAAAGGCGCGCCGGCGGGCACAGCCAGGGTATCGCCTTTGGGCGTCTTGATGGTCAGCGTTTGGTCGCGAGGCGCGGCCGGCGGAACGGGGATGCTATCGCCGACGAGGGGATTCGATTCGCGTCCCGTGCGCGCCACGCTCAGGCGGGCGATTTGCTGCACCAGCGGGAGGAAGGCAGTGGTGAGCGGGAAATCGCCCCACGCGCGGTCCGGCGAGGCATTCACGATGATCACGCGTCCGGGGCCGTGCTGGCCGAAAACGATGAAGGGCAGGCCTTCGCCAATCGTGAGCAGCACGCGGCCCTCGCTGCTGAGCTGCCAGTCCCAGAGCTTGCGCTGGGGCAGGGCGGGGAAGGGGGTGTTTGCATCCCACGAATTGGTGAAGAGCGGGTGCTGGGGTTCGAGCGCCTTTACGACGAGCCGGCCAAAGGGCAGCTCCTTCGCCGCGCCAGGCTTGGCGGGCATCCATTCCAGCCGTCCGATATTCGCGGCGTCAGTCTGATCGCCCGGGAACAGCACCACGGTGCCGCCGCTTTGCAAATAGCTCTCCAGCTTGACCGACGAGCGATCGCTGACCCCGGGCACCCCGGCGAGGAAGACGGCGCTGAAAATGTTCAGCACCTTATCGTCGAGTTCATTGGGCGAGCAGGTTTCAATCGGAGCGGAGCGAGCGCCGGCCGCGAGCGCTTTGCGGAGGAAAAAGCCGGCGCGCGCTTTCTCCGGTCCGCCGCCTTGCTCCACGATGAGCACGCGCGGGGGCTGGAAGACGCCGAGCAAAAAATACCGGCGATCATCGATGGACAGATTGTCGCCGCCAAGCTGGACGGTGCCTTGCAGCCAGCGCTCGGCGAGCGCGGGCACCGTGAAATCGAAGGCCACTTCCTGTGCACTGTGCGCGGCCACTTCCACGGGGCGCTGACCTGCTTTTTCCGTGCCGGCGCGCACTTCCAAGACGTCGAGCCGCGGGGCATCACTGGAGTTTTCCACGGTCGCGACTCCACGCACCAAGCTGCCGCTGGCCGCGAACGGGGTGTCAAAGCGCACGTTCGTCACGGCGGCGTTGACCGCGTTGATTTCGTCGGTCTGCACCACCACCAGCTTGGGCGCGGTTTGCTTCCAGGCATCGTCGAAGACCGCGGCGTGGTCGAACTGCCACCCGCTTTCCTGGCTGTCGGTGAAGAGGAAAATCTGCCGGTCGCCGCGCGTCGTCTTGGCGAGCGCCTTGCGCGCTTCCCGCAGGCCCGCGCCGAGGTCGGTGCGGAATTGCGTGGGCTGGATGGCATTCACTTGTTCGCGCGCCTTCGCGTGATCCACGGAGAGCTCGGGGATGAGCAGCTGCACGCGATCGTTCACCGCGAAGACGGCTACCTCATCGCCTTCCTTCAAATCGTCGAGCACCGCCATGGCCTGCCGCTTCGCTTTTTCCAGCCGCGTCTCCTCACCGGCGCGGTAGTTCATGCTCATGGAATCATCGATGACGAGCACGAGCCTGCGCGGGACGTTGCCGCCAATGAGCTTGGTGCTGCGCGAAGAGAGCACCGGGCGCATGGCCGCCCACACCACCAGCGCGACGATGAGACAGCGCAGAAACAGCAGGAAAAGATTTTCGATTTTTGCCGAGCGGCTTGTTTTTGCCGCCACCACCTTGAGGAAGCGCAGCGTGCTGAACTTCACCTGCAGCACCTTCCGCCGCTGCCACAAGTGGATGATGATCGGCACCGCGAGGGCGGCGAATCCCCAAATCATCATCGGCTGCAGGAAATTCATTCAGGAAGGAAATCTGCCGCAAATAACCTCTCAGCCTCAAGAGCCGTAGCAGGGATTTTCATGGGGAAGGGAGTTCGTAGCAGCGTCTCGCGGGTGCTGGCAAGCGGCAGGAGGCCGCTTCTACAGGACGCGCGGCATCGCCAGCAGGTGTTCGATGGACCGGATTACGGTTGTGGCCGGGATCCTTTCCATCGCCGCACCGCCCATTTTTGGCAGAAAACCGTGGAGGGGGGCATCGGGCTGGACGGCGCTGATGACGACGGCGCGCTCATGGCGTGGGCGCCAGTGGAAGGGGTTGGTGGGACCGAAGAGAGCGATCTGGGGCTGGCGGAAGGCGGAGGCGAGGTGCACCACGGCGGTGTCGCAACTCACGATGAGCCGCGCTTTTTCCACGAGCGCGGAAAGCGTGAGCAGATCCGGTGGAGTCAGCACTTTTAGAGGGCTGGCATCGTTGGTGGCGGTCGCGGCGACGATGCGCTCAATGGCGTGCACGTGCGCGCGCTCGTAGGAATCCGGCCCGCAGGTGATGAGGGTGGCCAGCCCGAGTTTGCGCAGCCAGGTGATGACTTCGGCCCAGCGGGTGTCGGGCCAGTATTTTTCCGCCCGCGCCGTGCCGGGGTGCAGGAGCACGTAACTGCCGGTGATGCCTGCTTCCGCGACCAGCGCCATGGCCTGCTCGCGCGCAGTCTTGGGCAGATCGAGGGCCGGCTGGCCATCGCCGCGCGGGAGACCGAGCGGATGCAGCAAGTCGAGGTAATGATCGCACGTGTGCGACTGGCGCACGGACGAATCAACGAATTGGTGATACGCCAGCCGCCGCAGCAGCCGCTTGCGCACCCAGGAAAACGTGATGCGCTGCTTGGTCCGGGAGAACCAGCCCATCATCGCGGTGCGATCGCTGCCGGTGTAATCGAGACAGATATCCCAGCCGCGTTGCGCCAGGCGCCGCCAAAGCGCGCCATTGCCGCCTTTGCGGGAATACACGAGGCCTTCGGTGATGCCGGGAATGGCCGGCAGCAGGGAACCACAGCCATTCTCGACGACCAGCGTGACCTGCGCCCCGCTTGCCTGCAAAGCCGCCAGCGCCGGCGTGGTCAGCACCAAATCGCCGATCCGCTTCAACTGTAAGACCAGAACTTTCGTCGCCAATTCGCAGCAACCATCCCCTGACGGGAGCGACCCATTCAACCACCAATTTTCCAACGTCAGGTGAGGCTTTTTACCTCAGGTCATCTCGGATTTGCCTAGGTTCGCTCAGTCTTGGGAAGCCATCCGGCGCGTGATGAATTCCTGCAGCTTCGGAATCTTGCAGGCGGCCAGCAACTCCGCGCCTTTCGCCGGATCGGAGCCCACGGCGGGTTCCGCGGCGTACCAAATGAGCAGCGGGAGATTCAGGTCCTTGGCGTCGTCGGCCTTGCCGCAGAGTTCCGCGAGCGCGGGCCAGCGCTGCGCCAGCGGGACGCGTCCCAGACTGCTCGCCACGCGCAGGCGCACGGACGGGGACGGATCCTCTTTCGCGAGCTTGGTCATCAGCGCCAGCACGGCGTCACTCGGCTTGCCGCTTTCGCAGAGCAGCGTCACGGCCCAGCCGCGGACCCACTCGCTCTTGGCAGCGGCGGCCTTCAGCGCCGTTGCTTCGCTGAGCTTGCCGCCGCAATGCAGCGCCCACAGCGCGCGGAGCTGGCGCGTGTCGTCTTGATTGTTGAACAGAATGTCTTCCAGCGCGGTGACGCTTTCCGGTTTCAGGCCGCGCTCCTGCATGATGCGGCGGGCGTGGCGCACGTACCAGTCATTCGGATGGAGCTGGTATTGCACGAGCTCGGCGTCGCTCGCTTTCGCGAGGTCCACGTGCACGGGCTTCACGTTGTCGGTGGTCACCTTGTAGATGCGCCCGTTGCTGCGGTCCGTGTAGTCGCGCTGCTGGTGGCAGGGGACTTTGTCGTACCAGTCGTTGATGAACACGCTGCCGTCCGGCCCGTATTGCGGCGAGAGCCCGCGGAACCATTTGTCCTCACTCACGATGAAGTCGCCGGCCTTCTCGCTCTTGAAGCCGCTGCCCACGCGCACGACGCGTTCGGCGCGCTGCTTGTTCATGTGGATATCGTGGAAGAACAGCGTGTCACGCCACTCGGACGGGAAGAGATTTCCGAGATACACCATCATCCCGCAATACGCGGCCTTTTCATAGCGGCCCCAGGCGATGGTCTTGATGTCGTCGTAGGTGTATTTGTTTTGGTGCGGCCCGGCCTGGCGCGTGTAGCGGCCGCCCTGAATGGCATGGAAGAGATGCGGGATCACGCAGGCCTCGAAGAAGCATTCGCCGTGATCATTCCAGTCCACGCCCCATTGGTTGCTGCCGCCTTCCGCCCACAATTCGAATTGCCGGGTCTGCGGGTGCAGGCGCCACACGCCGGCGTTCACGATCACGCGCTCTTTGTCGGGCGTGCCGGGCTTGCCCACTTTGCTGTTCGTGAAGACGCCTTGCGTGCCGTAGAGCCAGCCGTCCGGGCCCCACGTGAAATCATTCAACGTCTCGTGCGTGTCCTCCCAGGCCCAGCCATCCAGCACTTTCTCCGGCTCGCCGTCCGGCTTGTCGTCGCCGTTGCGGTCGGGGATGAAGAGCAGATTCGGCGGGGCGCCCACCCACACGCCGCCAAAGCCCACGGCGATGCCGCTGGCAAACGTGAGCTTGTCGTAAAAGACGGTGCGCTTGTCGGCTTTGCCGTCGCCGTCGGTGTCTTCGAAAATCAAAATCTGATCCTTCGGCACGCCCGGGCACACGGGGTAATTGGTGTTCGTGACCACCCAAAGGCGCCCGCGATCATCCTGCGTCATGGCGATGGGCTGGACCACGTCCGGCTCCGACGTGACCACCTGCACTTTGAAGCCGGGTGGAAGTTTCAGCTTCGCCGCCGTCTGCTCCGCGGTGAGCGCTGGCTCCGTGGCGACGGGGCGCCCTTTGTCTTCCAAAGGCGAGGCGGCGAAGGCGGTGACGGCGAGGAGAAGCGAAGCGACGGATGTGGAGAGGATGCGCATAGGGCGAGACGCAAGCGGGAACCGGGGAGCGAGGCAATTCTTAGGATGCAGGGCGCCGTTTTGCGGCATTGATCGGGAGCGAACATCCTTTGATTTGATACCGGCTTCTGTGCCGGGCGTGCGAATTTACCAGACTTGAGCAAAAGCCGTGGGGAGTGTTAGACTTTGGTCATGAGCACGCTTGCAGAGATAGAGAAGGCCATTGAGCTGCTGCCAGAACAGCAGATTGGCGCGCTCGCGGAATGGCTGGAACGCTTGCGCCGGAGCCGGGCTACGGCGCTTCCGGCTGAGCACCACGACCTGGACGTTCTGATTGGTTCGTGGCAGGAGGATCCAGAATTCGACGCTGCTGTGCGTGCCTTTGAGCAAGTCGACGAATCGATGTGGAAATAGATGAACGTCGCTCTCGATACCAACGCGTACAGCGATTTCTTACGTGGTTTCGAGAACCGGGTCCGTGTCGTGCGGGCGGCGGAACAGATTCATATCCCATTGATCGTGCTTGGAGAGTTGCGAGCGGGTTTTGCTGCTGGCAGCAGGGAAGACGAGAATCTGCAAATTCTGCGGCAGTTTCTTGCGAGTCCGCGTGTATCAATTTTGGCGCCGGACGAATCGACCACCAAGTACTATGCGAGGATCTATATCCAGCTTCGCAAAGAGGGATTGGCGATTCCGACCAATGACCTATGGATTGCCGCATTGGCGCTCCAGCACGACCTGTTTCTGTGTAGTTCGGATGGCCACTTTGAGCACGTCCGGGGATTGAACGTCTGCTAAGCCCCTTGGAAATTGCTTTCTACCTCCGCGCCCGCGGGTCCAGCGCATCGCGCAGGGCGTCGCCGAGGAAATTGAGCGCGAGCAGCGTCATCGACATCGCGGCGGCAGGGAAGGCGAGGAGCCACCAGTAACTTTTCACCGGGTTGATGACGTTCTTGCCGTCGGAGAGCAGACTGCCCCAGCTGGCCTGCGGATCGTTGATGCCGAGGCCGAGGAAACTGAGGAAGGATTCGTCGAGAATCACCGCGGGGATGGTGAGCGTGAGATACACGACCACGACGCCCACGAGATTGGGCAGCAGGTGGCGCGTGAGGATGGTGGTGTGGCTCTGCCCGAGGGAGCGCGCGGCGAGGACGAATTGCTGTTCTTTCAGCGCGAGCACCTGTCCGCGGACGATGCGCGCCATGCTCAGCCATTCGATGAGCCCGAGGCACAAAATGAGGATGATGATTTTGCTGTAGCCCACGAAGTCTTTGAACATGCCCGCGTTCAGCCAATCCTGCAGCTTCGGCGCGAAGGTGAAGATGGCCACGATGACGATGATCAAACGCGGGATGCTGTGCAGCACCTCCACGAGCCGCATCATGATATTATCCACGCGCCCGCCCACGTAGCCCGAGATGAGGCCATAGGTCGTGCCGACGAAGAAACTCACGAGCGCGCCGCACAGACCGACGAGCAGCGAAATGCGCGCCCCTTGAATCACGCGCGAGAAGACGTCGCGCCCGTTGATGTCGGTGCCGAAGGGAAAGCTCCATTTTCCGACCGGCGGCCCGATTTCCGCATCGGCGGCGAGCTGCTGCGGCGTCTGTGTCAGCCAGGTGGGCGGATGCTTCGAGTATTTCGTCACCGCCTCGGGGCGGTAGTCGAAGAGACTCGGGCCGAGGATGACGCCGAGGACGACGAAAGCCAGGATGACCATGGAAACCACCGCGGTGCGATTGCGCAGCAAGCGGTGCAGGGCTCCGGGAGCCTGGGCGGCGGGAGTGGAAGCGCCTTCGTTCATGTGAGACGGATGCGCGGGTCGAGCCACTGATAGGCTACGTCAACGAGGAGATTCATCAGAACGAGCAGCGTGCAATACACCGCCACCGCGCCGCAGCAGAGGAACATATCGCGATTGAGCACGGAGTTGACGAAGATTTCGCCCATGCCCGGCAGGTTGAAGATTTTCTCCACCACCAGCGAGCCGGTGAGCACGCCGGCGGTGAGCGGCCCGAGGAAGCTGATCACCGGCAGGATGCCCACTTTGAGCACGTGACGGTAGATGACGCGCTGCTCGCTCACGCCCTTGGCGCGAGCGGTGCGCACGAAATCCTGCGCCAGGACTTCCAGCATCGAGGCGCGGGTGAGCCGCGCGATGTAGGCGATGAAGGGGCCGGCCAGCGTGACGGCGGGAAGGATGAGATTCGTGAAACCGCCGATGCCGCCGATGGGCAGCCAGCCGAGCCACAGCGAGAAAATCAGCGCCAGCATCGGACCGGCGACAAACGTGGGAATCGAAATGGCCGCGAGTGCGCCGAGCATGGTGGCGGTGTCGACCCACGTGTTCTTTTTCACCGCCGCGATGCTGCCGAGCCAGACGCCCAGCACGGTGGCGATGGCGAGCGCCAGCAGGCCGATGGTCACGGAGGTGGGCATCGCCTGCACGATGACCTCGCCCGCTTTGCGGTCCTTTAGTTTCAGCGACACATCGAAATGACCCTGCAACAAGCCGCGATAGCCTGCTGATTTGCGCTCGGTGCCATCGCTGTTTTTCTCCGGATATTTTTGAACAAAGCCGAGGTAGCGCGCGCATTGCCGCCAGATGGGGCCGTCGAGATTGTGCTCGTACTCCTGCTTGCGGATGTTTTCCGGGGAGTTCTGCTTTTCGTTCAAATTGAACGGACTGCCCGGCGCGAGACGCAGCAGGCAGAAAGTGAAAGTCACCGCAAAAAGCAGGACAAAGAAAAGTGAGACAATGCGGCGCGCGATGAAGCCGAGCATGAGACCGGGCGCATGGGTTCAAAAATGCGGGCTGGGCGCAAGCGTGCAGTTGGGCGGCGAGGAAGATTTCGCCCCTCGCGGTCTCTTTTAGGCCGCTTTGGCTTCCGCCGTGGATGCGGCGGGCTGCTTCCGCATCAGGGCCACGGCGGCCTGCTGGGCCGCGAGCGATACGATACAATAAGAGGCAAACCAATAGAATCCCGGACCGTAGTGCGTCTCGAAATGGATGGGCTGTCCGACGCCCACGGAGGATTTGGCCCCGAGGTATGCGGTATAAATCGCGACCACGAACACGTCGGCCATGCTCCATTTCCCAATGAAATTGATGAAGCCGAGCAGGCGTTCGCGAATGTTGGTGGGTGCGTGGATGGCGATGAGATAGGTAAGGACTTTGCCAAAGGGCACGCAGACGCTGAAGAGAAAGAGCAGGGTAGCCGCGAGGTAGCCGCCATTGTCGTAGAGATAGCGGATGGTCACGACGATGGTCTGCTTTTGCTCATACGGCGGGTGATCGCGGAAGTAATCCTGCGCGCCCTCGATTTTTCCCACGACAAAGCCCGAGGCCAGATTGCCGAGAAAATCGCTGAGCTCCTTGTCGCTCATCTTCGCGAGCGAATCCTGGTTCAGGAAGCGGCGCATCACGCCGAGGTCCTGCGCTTTGATCTGCGATTGCAGCACCTGGTTCTTCACGATGTTGCTGAGGCTCGCCACATCCGGCACGGCGCGGATCGTGAGCGCATTCTGGGTGAGGCCGGGCCACAGCAGGATGAGCGTGAGGACGCTCAGCGCCATCGCGATCCAATAGCGGGTCCTAGGAGACATGGTGGGCTGCTTGATGGCTGGGCGCGGGCTTGGACGCAAGCGCGCGATGGTGTCCGTCCGCCGCGGTCCTACCCGCGCGTCAGCGTCTCATCGAGGTTGAGGATGGTGCTGGCCACGATCGTCCAAGCGGCGAGTTCGGGGGCGGGGAGTTGTTTGTTCAGCGGTGCTTCGCCCGTGGTGAGCAACTCGGCGGCAGCGCGTGGCTCGGAGGTAAAACGTGCGTGCTGCCGCTGATAGAGATCGACGAGAAGGGCGCTTTCTCGCGGCGTGGGAATGCGCGCCGTCGCCAGCCGGAAAGCGTATTGCACGCGGGCTTCGGGCGTGCCGCCGCCTTGTGTGAGCATTTTTTCGGCGAGGATGCGCGAGGCTTCCACGTAGGTGGGATCATTCAGCGTCACCAGCGCTTGCAGCGGGGTATTGGTGCGCTCGCGCTGGGCGGTGCAGACTTCGCGATCGGGGGCGTCGAAGGTCTGCATCTGCGGCGGCGGACAGGTTCGCTTGATGAAGGTATACATCGAGCGCCGGTAAAGGTCCTCACCGTGGCTCTGCTCGAAAAATTGCGCGGACCATTTCTTGGAGTCGCCGCGCGAAGAGAGCTCCTGCCACAGGCCCTCGGGCTGGTAAGGATACACGCTCGGGCCGCCGACGCGCGGCGTGAGCAGACCGCTGACCGCGAGCGCCGTATCGCGAATTTCTTCCGCGCTAAGCCGGAAGCGAGGGCCGCGGGCGAGCAGGCGGTTATCGGGATCGCGGCGCAAAGCTTCCGGGTCCTTGATGGCGGCGGATTGCCGGTAGGTGGCGCTCGTGACCATCAGGCGCATCATCGCTTTCACATCCCAACCCTTGTCCATGAACTCCACCGCGAGCCAATCGAGCAGCTCGGGATGGCTGGGCCATTCGCCTTGGAGGCCGAAATCGTTCACCGTTTTGACGATGCCGGTGCCGAAAAGATTCCGCCACAGCCGGTTCATGGTCACACGGGCCAGCAGCGGGTGTTTGCGGTCGGTGATCCACGCGGCCAGCGCGCGCCGATCCTTGGGCGCATCCGCCGGCAGCTTGCCCAGCACGGCGGGAACATTGGGCTCCACTTTATCACCCAGTGTCGCGTAGTCGCCGCGCACGCGGATATGTGTTTCGCGGGGATCCTTCATCTGCTCCATCACCATTACCGTCGGCACGGCCTTCTCGGCTTCGGCGTATTCCTTCTGCGCCTGCTCGAGTTTCTTGGTCAGGTCGCGCATTTCGGGCGATTGCTGCGCCAGGAATTCTTCAATGGCCTGTCGCTGCGCTTTCGTGCGCAGGGGTTCGGAAAGGCGCAGGGCATCCGCTACCGCAGCGGGTAGTCCTTTGGCCGGCAGCGGAGCTGCGTCGGAGCTCACCGAAAAGCGCGCGCGGCCAATGCCGTGCCCGGCGAAATTGCTGTGAAAGCCAAGCTTCACCCGGAGCGCCGTGGCCGTCACCGGCTGCGCGAAGGCCAGCCAGGCCGTCCGGGTCTCGTGTTTCAGATTTCCATCCACGGCCCAGCCGGTGTGGACGTCGCCGTCGACGATGGCGGAGGCGGGAAAATTCTGTTGCTCATAGTCCGCCGAAGCATTGGCGAGCTGGATCTCCTTGCCGTCGCGAGCGTCTTCCACGCGCAGGTCGGTCAGCACAAAGTTGCCATTCGAAGCGCGTCCGGGCCCATGGCTCGCGAGCGAGTCATCCGTAAGCGCCTCCAGGCGGAGCGCGGTGACGCCGGATTTTGGCAGCTTGAGCGTGAAGATATACTCTTCCGTGCCCGGATTCATCCCCGTGGCCAGGACGCTGCCATCGCCCTGGGCGACGAGTTGCGTGCCATTGGCCGCTTTGGATTCGACGGGCGGGAGCACCGTCCATTGCGGGGTCTTGGCGTTGGCGGAGCTTTTTTCCAGGTCCGCTTGCTTGGAGCCTAGGCCGCGTTTGACTTGGGCGACCGCCTCCTCGGCGCTGGCTACCGCGCGCTTGAGATCTTCCAAATGTTTCTGCTGTTCGCCCGTGGCCAGGGCCATCACCGGCGAGGCATTGCCGGCGCTGCCATCGAGTCCGCGCTCGGGCACGGCGTTGAAGTAGGCATAAAGCTGGTAAAACTCGCGCTGGGTGAGCGGGTCGTATTTGTGGTCGTGGCACTGCGTGCAATTCACCGACAGCCCCAAAAACACGGTGCCAAACGTGTTCACGCGATCCACCAGGTAGGCATTCAGGTATTCCTCGGCGATCGCGCCGCCCTCGAAGTTGATCATGTTGTTGCGCACAAAGCCCGTCGCGAGTTTCTGCTCCGGCAGATGTTCCGGCAGCAAATCGCCGGCGAGCTGCCAGCGCACAAATTGGTCGAAAGGCTGGTTCTTGTTGAACGCCGCGATGACCCAATCGCGCCACGGCCACATGGTGCGGCCGGAGTCGAGATGATAGCCGTGCGTGTCCGCATAGCGCGCAAGGTCCAGCCAATGCACCGCCATCTTTTCGCCGTAGCGCGGCGATTGCAGCAAGCGGTCCACCACCTTTTCGTAAGCTTCCGGCGCCTGGTCCGAGAGAAAGGCGTCGATCTCCGCGGGCGTGGGTGGCAGGCCGGTGAGGTCGTAGGTCACGCGGCGCAGCAGCGTCACTTTATCCGCGGGCGCCGCGGGCTTCAGTCCCTCTCGCTCGAGTCGTGACAGGATGAAAGCGTCGATGGCATTCATGCCACCCGGAGCGGCAACTTTCGGCACGGCGGGCCGCACCGGCGGGGTGAAGGCCCAGTGGCCCTCGTATTTCGCCCCTTGAGCGATCCATTGCTTAATAGTGGCGACGTCCTCGGGCTTGATCGGCTTTTTGGCCTTTGGCGGCGGCATCATCTCCTCGGGGTCCGTGCTCAGCATCCGCTTCATCGCTTCGCTGGCTGCCGGGTCGCCGGGCACGATGGCGCGCGCGCCGTCAATCACCGCCGTGGCTCCCTCGACGTTGTCCAGCCGCAGATCCGCTTTGCGCGCCGCTTTATCAAAACCGTGGCAGGCGTAGCAATGGTCGGAAAGAATCGGCCGGATGTCCCGGTTAAAGCTCAGCTCCGCCGCCGTGGCCGGCAGGCTGGAGAGAAGGGCGATGGCAACAAGGCGTCGCATGGTTTCAGTATGCTAACGCAGTGAGCCGTCCGCGAAGGAAAATGTTAGAGGCGGGGCTGAACCTGTTGAGGAGGGGCTGCCGTGTCATTTTTACTCAAGGGACCTAAAGCACCCACAGGGGCTGAGGCACCCGCCTATCGTATTTCATCGTTTGGTTGTTGAGTGTCTTGCGGAAAACATTGGATGTTCCCGCCCCGTGTTTGTCCTCTATAATTTCTTCATCCTGGTCGTCCTGCTTCTGATTCTCGGCAACGTGCTCGCGAATCTTCTCCATTTCGATGGGCTGCGACCGGTGAATCCTCCCGGCGACGGTCCGCTGGTTTCGGTGCTCATCCCCGCCCGCAATGAGGCGCACAACATCGAGGCCTGCCTCCGCTCGCTGCTGCTGCAGGACTACCCGCGTTACGAGCTCATCGTGCTCGACGACCACTCCACCGACACGACCGGGGAAATCGCGGCGCGTCTCATCGCGCAGATGCGCAATCCGCGCGCCACGGCACGGCTCATTCGCGGCGAGGCCTTGCCGGATGGCTGGGTGGGAAAGAACTGGGCGTGCCATCAGCTTTCGCAGGCCGCGAGCGGGGAGTTCCTGCTCTTCATCGATGCCGATACCATCCACGCGCAGGGCACGATCTCCGCGGCGGTGGACTATGCTTCTCGCAACCGCGCCGGCCTCCTTTCGGCTTGGCCACAACTGATCATGGGCACGCTCGGCGAAAAACTCATTGTGCCGATCGTTCTCCTCTTTGGCGCGGCGTTCTGTCCCATGTGGCTCCAGCGGCTCTGGCAGCGGAATCCGCGGATGATCGATCAGCGGGTGGCGCGATACGCTGGCGCGGCCAATGGGCAGTTCCTGCTCTTTACCCGCGAGGCTTACGATCAGATTGGCGGCCATGCCGCCGTGTATGACCAGGTGGCAGAGGACGTTGCGCTCGGGCGCGAAGCATCCGCGCGGATGAGTGAGGGGGTGCGGCTTTTCAACTGCGACGCCCTGCGCTTTTCCACGGTGCGCATGTACCGGTCCTTTGACGAAACGTGGGCCGGTTTCAGCAAAAGTCTCTGCCCGGCCTTCGGTGGGAATCGCCTGTTGTTTTGGATCGCCGCGGCCATTGAACTGTTTTGCCTGATCACGCCCTGCCTCTTCATCTTCCTTCTCCACTCGCCGGCGTGGAAGCTGATCGTGACGCAGGTGGCGGTGCTGTACTCGATTCGTTTTCTCATCGCGTGGCGTTTTCGCACGGGTTTCCTCGGCGCTTTGCTGCACCCGCTCGGCCTCTTGTTGATGCTGCTGATCAGCCTCAATAGCTGGCGGCAGTCCATTGGCGGTGGGGTGAGTTGGAAAGGGCGCATTTACCGGCCGCAGGTTTAGCCGATCCTCGTTCGCGCCGAGCATCGAGCCGCCGGGAACTGCGCCTGACCGTCACCCTCGGCAGCATTTCGACGCGCGCCGAGCGGAAATGCAAAACTCGTCACCCGAAATCCGCTGGCCCTTCCCATTCTCCCGCGTCATGCGTACACCCATTCTGTGCCCAAATCTGACCTTCCCATCTACGAACTGGAAAACGCGCTTGTTTCCTCGCTGCGCGCGAACAACCGCCTGATTTTGCAGGCGCCCACCGGTTCCGGAAAAAGCACGCAGGTGCCGCAGATGGTTCTCGATCACGAACTGGCCACGCTGTCCGACGGCAGGCCCGGCGAAATCATCGTGTTGCAGCCGCGGCGGCTGGCCACGCGCATGCTGGCCAATCGGGTGGCCTTCGAGCGCCGTGGACGGCTGGGCGACGAAGTGGGCTACCAAATCCGGCTCGACCGCGTGGCTTCGGCGAAGACGCGCATCCTTTTCGTGACGGAGGGTGTGCTGTTGCGGCGCATGTTGTCGGACCCGCAATTGCGCGGCGTGGCGGCCATCATCTTCGACGAATTCCACGAGCGGCACCTCTATGGTGATATCACGCTCGCGCGCGCCCTCGATTTGCAGGAGCGCTCGCGGCCGGACCTCCGGCTCGTGGTCATGTCGGCCACGCTGGAAACGGCCGTCCTCGGCAAATATCTCGCGCCTTGCGATACGCTGAGCAGCGCGGGCCGCACTTATCCGGTGCAGATCGAGTACCTGGAAAAATCGCTGCGCGCGGACGAATGCCCGATTTGGGACGCCGCCGCGGATGAACTGGACCGCCTGGCGCCGGACACCGAGGGCGATGTGCTCATCTTCATGCCGGGCGCGTATGAGATCTCGCGCACGATCAACGCGGTGCGGAATTCGCGCCGCGGCTCGAGCTTCATCGTGCTGCCGCTGCACGGAGAACTGCCGGCGGGCGACCAGGATGCTGCCATCGCGCGCTACGACCAACGGAAGGTGATCGTGAGCACCAACGTGGCGGAAACATCGCTGACCATCGATGGCGTGCGCGTGGTGATCGATGGCGGTCTCGCGCGGGTGGCGCGCTTCGATCCAGTGCGCGGCATCAACACCTTGCTCATCGAGCGCATCTCGCGCGCCAGCGCCGACCAGCGCGCCGGACGAGCCGGACGCACGGCGCCGGGACATTGTCTGCGGCTCTGGACCGAGCGCGAGCATCTCGACCGGCCCGCGCAGGAAACACCGGAGGTGAAGCGGCTCGACCTCGCGGAGGTGGTGCTGACGCTGAAAGCGAGCGGAGTGCGCGACGTGGCGAAATTTCGCTGGCTGGAGCTGCCGGACCCGAAGGCGGTCGAGCGCGCCGAAACCTTGCTGCTCGATCTCGGCGCCACGGACGGGGCAGGGGAGATCACCCCGCTCGGCCGCCGAATGCTCGCCTTTCCCACACACCCGCGCTACGCGCGCATGCTCCTCGCCGCGCATGAGCGGGGCTGTGTCCCGGCCATCTGCCACGTTGCCGCGCTCACGCAGGGCAAGCCCGTGCTGCCGCGCGCGCAGGGCAAGCAGCAGCAGGAGGACCGCGAGAGCGTGCTGGGCAGCGACGCGTCGAGCGATTTCTTCGTGCTCCTGCGCGCAATCCGCTATGCGGAAAGCATGAGCTTCAATCCGCAGCGGCTGCGTCTGCTCGGAGTCAACGGCATCGCGTCGCGCGAAGCGATGGCGCTCGCCCAGCAATTCCTGGCCATCGCCAAAGACGAGGGGCTCGATGTCGAGGCGCGCGACACGGGGAGCGAGGCCCTGGCGCGATGCGTCCTCGCGGGATTTCCGGATCAAGTGGGCATCCGCCTGGACCGCGGCACGCTGCGGGTGCAATTGGTGCATGGCCGCCGCGGGGTGCTCGCCCGCGAAAGCGTGGTGCAGGAGGCGCCGCTGCTCGTGGCGAGTGAAGTGCGCGAGGTGGAGAGCAAGGACGACGTGCAGACGCTGCTCACGCTGGCCACCGCCATTCGTGAAGAATGGCTCCGCGAGACTTTTCCGGAGGCCTTCAGCGAGGGCCTCGAGGTTTTCTATGATACCACGCAGCGCCGGGTGATGGCGCGCCGCGTCACGCGCTTCCGTGATTTGGAAATTCGCGTGGAGCGCACCGACAATGTGCCCGCGGAGCAGGCCGCCGCTTTGCTTGCCGCCGAGGTGCAAAGCGGCCGCTGCCCGCTCGATAACTGGAATCATGACGTGGAGCAGTGGATCCTCCGGCTGAACCAACTCGCCGAGTGGCGCCCGGAATACGAACTGCCCAGGCTCGCCGAAGCGGATCGCACGACGCTCGTGGAGCAGCTGTGCCTCGGCGCTTTCAGCTATCGGGAAATCAAGGACCGCGCGGTGTGGCCCGTGGTAAAATCGTGGCTCTCTCCGGCCCAGCAGGACCTGCTCGAAAAGATGGCCCCGGAGCGTCTCGAACTGCCCAACGGCAAGCGGGCCAAAATCACCTACGCGGAAAAAGCCCCGCCCACGCTCGGCGCCCGCATCCAGGACCTCTACGGTGTCACTTCCGATTTGCGGATCGCCGGCGGCAAGGTGCCACTCGTCATCCAGGTGCTCGCGCCCAACTATCGCCCCGTCCAGATCACTACCTCGCTCGAGAACTTTTGGAAGGAGAGCTATCCGAAGCTCAAGCAGGAGCTATCCCGCAAGTATCCCAAGCACGAGTGGCGGTAGTTTTTTGGACTCCTCAGTGCACCCCGTGATCCGCGAGATACTTCTCCGCATCCAGCGCGGCGGCGCAGCCCTGCCCGGCCGCGGTGACGGCCTGGCGGTAGCGATGATCGCTCACGTCGCCCGCGGCAAAAACGCCGGGCACGTTGGTTTCCGTGGTGCCATTCCGCTGCAGCAGGTAGCCGTTCTCGTCCATGTCGAGCACTCCACGGAAAGGCGCGGTGTTCGGATTGTGGCCGATGGCCACGAAGACGCACTTCACCTCCACTTCGCGGGTGTCGCCGGTCATGAGATTCTTCAGTTTGATCGCGCGCATTTCCCCGTCGGCATCGGACAGATATTCGGTAACGGTCGAATTCCAGACGGGCTCCACCTTCGAATTTTCCAGCGCGCGATTAGCCATCACCTTTGAGGCGCGCAGGGTGTCGCGGCGATGGATCAGATACACCTTGCTCGCAAAGCGCGTGAGAAAGGTCGCTTCTTCCGCCGCCGAATCACCACCGCCGATGACGCATACGGGCACATTCCGATAAAACGCGCCGTCGCACGTGGCGCAGGAAGTGAGGCCATGGCCGCGCAGCTCGCGCTCGCGGTCGATCCCCAGCCATTTCGCACTCGCGCCACTCGCCACGATGAGCGCGCGCGTCTGCAATTTCTTGCCCTCCACTTCGAGCACCAGGTGGCCGTCCGCCTTTTCCAGGCGCGTGCACTCGGCGTATTGAAAACGCGCGCCAAACCGCTCGGCTTGCGCCTTCATGTTCATGATTAACTCGGGTCCCATGACCCCGTCGCGGAAACCGGGAAAATTTTCCACCAGCGTGGTGGTCGAGAGCTGTCCACCTGGTTCATGGCCTTCGAGCACGAGGGGATTCAGGTTCGCACGGGCGGCGTAGATGGCCGCCGTCAAGCCGGCGCAGCCGGTGCCGAGAATAATCAGATTTTCCATGATAAGGTGTGCAGCGAGAAAACAGAGCCAGGGGCGCGGGGCAAGCCGTTTGGCACGTGCCGGGTGCCCAAACATTTCCTACCCGGTTTTTGAGGAGTTCTTTCCAGACTAAGGTTCGGCTTTCCGCATGGCATTCGACATTACGTGAGACGCTGGACGTTGGACGTTATTCCCCGTTCCTGCTTTGCTGGTGCCAGCATGAGAAATACGCACGTTTGGAAACACAAGACGGACGACGGCGAGAAGCGCGAGGTCCGGGCGGAGAAGTTTGGCGGCAACTGGCGCATCCAGGCGAAGCTAAAGCACGACGAGAATTGGACCTACTACGACACTCCGGAAGTGGAAGATCTGATCGAGCTGCGCCGCATCCTGTGGAATAAATACCAGCGCAAGCATCTCGCCTGGGAGGACGTGGCGGCCATCGAGAAGCTGATCCGGGACCGTGGAGGATCGTGGGAGCCCGAGGATGAAGAGAAAGAGAAGACTGACGAATAGGCGCAGTCCGAAAACGGGCTCCGAGCTTGCGCGGGTCTGTCTTGCCGACGATCCTCTGCGCATGCCGCGCATCACTTTCCACGTGACGATTCCGCCCGATCCCACCCGGCAGCAAGTGGTCATCGCGGGGACCGACCCGGCGCTCGGCAACTGGCAGCCGGAGCGCGGACTCGTGCTGGAGCGGGGCGAAGACGGAGCCTATCGCGGCGCCTGCGATTTGCCGTATGGCATCGTGGAATTCAAAATCACCCGGGGCACGTGGGATACCGAGGAGGCCTTTACGGATGGACACGCGGTTTACAATTACCAGTACCTCGTCGCGCACGATCTCGACCTCTCGCTCCGGGTCGAAAACTGGAAGGACTGCAAACCGGTGCCACCGTCGTTGCTCTATGGCCGGGCCATCGATACCGAGCTCGATGCCACGCAATTCGGTCACCATCGCCGCGCCGTGGTCTGGCTCCCGCCCGCCTACATGCGCAGCCAGGACAGCCGTCATCCGGTGCTCTACCTGCTCGACGGACAGGATAGTCTCGACGCTCTCGCCTCCGCCGAAAACGAAACCCTCGGCGCGGATACCTGGGTGCGCCGGCTGGCGAAATACGGCCTCATCCCGGAGCTCATTCTCGTCACGGTTTTTCACAGTGAGGAATTCGGCGAGCGCGATGAAGAGCTCTCGCCGCAATGGAAGGGGCCGAAGATGGCGGATTTTTTGGTGAGCGATCTCAAGCCTTTCATCGATTTTACCTTCTGCCGCGATCGCACGCTGTCGGCGCCGGAGCACACGGGCGTGCTGGGCTTCGGCCTTGGCGGATGCCTCGCCCTTTGGATGGCGCTCCGGCATCGCGGATCCTTTGGACGCTTCGGCTGTCTCTCGCCATTTTACGAGGATCTGGCGTCGGATTCACCGGAGCAATGCTATCTCGCGCACGAACTGCGCGCGACCAAAGGCCTGAAACCTGGAAGCGCCCGCATCTATTTTGATCACGGCACGCTCGGCGGCGACCGCGACAGCCATCTGTATCAGCACAAGATCAACGAGGGTCTCGCCGCGAAGAAATTTACGCACGGCAAAGACTACACCGTGAACGTCGCGCACGGCGCCGAGCATGCGCTCGTGGCCTGGCGGGCGCGGTTGGGAGCGGCGCTCACGTTTCTATTCGGCTCGTAGGCGCTACCGGAAGACGCGCCGTGGACTGCGGCAGCTTGCTGCCGCTGTGGAGGAGCGCAGCTTGCTGCGCGTGGCCGGGGAAGGCCTTTTTGAATTGCGGGCGGTGATCCCACCGCGGCGCAGCAAGCTACGCCCGCCCACAGCGGCAGCAAGCTGCCGCACTCCACGGCGTGCGCCTCGCAGCCGGCTACGGCTTCACCGGCCAGTCATCCGTGCGGAAGGGCGAGGCGGGCAGTCCCGCGCCGTTGCAGAGATTTGGCTCCGCCTCCTGGCTGAAGCCGAAGCGCACGGCCGTCGCCTTCGTCACCCCATCGGCGGTCACCACGAGCTTGTCCCCGGAAATCTCCGCCTTGGCCGGCACGAAATTTTTGTCTTCGCCCGCCATCGTGAACCACGTGAGCGGCTGGCCGTCGCGCGATTTCAGCCCCGCCGCGTGCTCCAGCGTGATCGTCGCCTTGCCGCCATCGAACTGCACGGACTTGTACAGCGGCCCGGTAAACTCGATTCCACTCTTCCCATACGTGTGCGTGAGCGCCCACAGCGCGAGGCGGCGTCCCACCTCCTGTTTGTTCTTCGGATGAATGTCCTTCGGGTTGCCGATGTCCGTCGTCACCGCCATGCCGGTGTGTGGGATTTGCAGCGCCGCGGTCTGCGCTTCCCATAGGCGCGCCAGGTTTTCCGGGTTCGACTTGCCGTATACGTACGGGGCGAGCTGCACGTAGTAGAAGGGCATGTCGGGCATCTGCCACACGTCGCGCCAGCCGCCGATGAGGGCCTTCATCTTTTCCAAATAAAGCATGCCCTCGCTGCTGTTGGCCTCGCCTTGATACCACAGCGCGCCGCGCAGCGCGTAGGGCACCAGCGGAGCGATGCGGCCATTAAAGAGTGCCAGCGGCGATTGCAGTTTGGCCTTGGGTTCCTCGCCGGGCTTTGGCGTCTCACCGGCTTTGGACGTCTCCGGATCGGGCAGGCTGTCGAGCTTGTCGGCGATGCTTTTCAACGCAGGCACTTGCTTGAACCCGATTGGCGGCGTCCATGGCTCGATGCGCGTGCCGCCCCAATTCGCGCCCAGCAGGCCAATGGGCACGTTCAATTCCTTCTTCACCTCGCGTCCGAAGAAATAGCCTACCGCCGCGAAACTGCCGACGGTCGCCGGGCTCGCGGGTTTCCAACCGTCCGAGATCACTTTGTCCGCCGGCTTCAGCGCGGGCGGATTGCTAATTTTGATATGGCGGATGAGCCCATCCGTCGCCGCCGCGATTTCGGCTTCCTTGTTTTGCACGCCGCCGACGGTGAACTCCATGTTGGATTGTCCGCTGCACAGCCACACTTCGCCCACCACCACATCATCCAGGGCGATCTTGTTTTTGCCGGTGATGGTCATCGCCGCGCCTTCCGCGCTGGCTTTCATCGGCGCGAGTTTCACCATCCATTTGCCGGCGGCATCGGGCTTGGCGGTCTGCTTCTGGCCGGCAAATTCCACGGTGACTTCTTCGCCGGCGTCAGCCCATCCCCAGATGGGGCAGGCCATGTCGCGCTGGAGCACCATGTGGCTGCCGATGATCGGCGAGAGGGTGACATCGGCCCAAAGCGTGGGCGCGGCGGTGACGGTGAGAACGAGAAGAGCGGCGGGAAATTTCATGTGAGCCGATTCAATCCCGGGCGCGGCGCGAGCTTAGAGGCGAGGCACAGTTTGGTGAGCGGTGGCAGGCCACCGCCCTCCAGGCGGCATTTCGCGCGCCCCGGACACCATTCGAAGAGGCTGAACACCTGCGAGATTGCCAACGCGCTTCGTCTCCGCATCCATCATTCTCGTGCGTCTCGCCGCCCTTCGGATTTTTTTCTTCCTCGCCAGTGTCTGCCTGGCCGCGTGCCTGCGCGCGGAGGAAGCGCCGCTCACCCGCGTGGCTGATATCCGTGAGCTCTCGCGCGAGGCCGCGGCGCGGAATCCGCCGGTACGGATCCGCGGCGTCGTGACCTTTTGCACGACCAGGCCCAATTGGGGCATGGTGCTGCAAAATGGAAAGGAGGGCATCTACGTCGATCGGAGCCTGGCGAGGGAGCGGGGGTGGGTGCCGGTGCAACCACCGGTCCCGGATGCCTTCGAGCGAGGCATGGAGATCGAACTGAGCGGCATCGCGTCCGCGGGGCATTTCGCGCCCATCCTCATCCCGCAACACATCGAGGTGCTGGGCACGGCTCCGCTCCCGGAACCAACGACGCTCAGTTTCGCCGATTTGCTCGATGGCCGCTGGGATTGCCAGCGCGTGCGGCTGCGCGGCGTGGTGCAGTATGTCGCCCACGAGCCCGACCGGGATGGCACACGGTTCGATATCGCGGGGATTGGTGGACGCGTGGTTGTGAATATGCAGCACGCGCCCGAGGATCTCGCGCGGCTCGTCGATGCCGAAGTGGAGCTGACGGGAGTGATGTTCACGTACTACAACAATCGCGGGGAGCTCGTGGGCGCGCAGGTGCAAGTCACGGACCCCAGCGATGTGCGCGTCATTGGCCGCGGGCCGGAGGATCCTTTTGGCGCGCCGCTCCTCGAGCTTTCCACGTTGCGGCCATTTTCCCGGGAGGGCGCCACTTTTCACCGCCGGCGCTGCGTGGGCACCGTGACGCTCGCGCGGCCCGGCGAGTTCTTTTACATGCAGGAGGGCGATCGCGGGGTGCGCGTCGAGAGCCGGGAAACGCTGCCTCTCGTGCCGGGTGACCGGGTCGAGGCCGCGGGTTTCGTGGAAATGGCGGAAAACTTTGGCAAGCTCCGCGAGGCCGCCGTGCGCAAGATCGGGACGGCCCCGATGCCCGCGCCGATGCCCATCGCGCGCCAGCGCGTGCTCGGTTCCACTCTGCAGGGCTTCGTCACCGATGCGGAGGATACGGACGGACGGCTGGCCACGCTGCGTGGGCGGCTGGAGAAAGTGGATGCGCTCGACGTGGACGGCCCTCGCTTGATTTTGGAAAGCGAGGGCGCGCTGGTCACCGCCACGCTGAATCGCGAAACGCCAACATCGGAACTCGCACGCTTCGAGCTCGGCGCGGAGCTGAGGATCGACGGCATCATTCGCGTGGAGCTGGCTGCGGGCTGGCCGGCGCAGGAGTTTCCACGGCCCGTGAACTTTCGACTTTTCGTGCAATCGCCGGCCAACATCGCCGTGGTGCACGCCGCTCCGTGGTGGACCCCGCAGCGGCTGTGGTACGCCCTCTCGGGCACGGGCGTGCTGCTCGCGCTGGCGCTGGCGCGGTCCGCCCGCCTGCAGCGCCGTGTGGAGCAGCGAAATGCGCAGCTCGCCGAGGAAATGCGCGCGCGCCGCGAAGCCACTGTGGAATTTTCCGCCACGTGGCGGGAACGTGAGCGGCTCGCCGCGGACCTGCACGACACCCTGGAGCAAGCGCTCACGGGCATTGCCTTTCGCCTGGAGACCATCGTGGTGCGCCGCTCACGCACGCAGGACTACTCCACCGATCTCGATCAGGTGCGGCAGCTTCTCGCCAGCACGCGCGAGGACGTGCGGCGTTCGGTGTGGAATCTGCGCTTGAACGCGCTGGAGAGCCAGACGCTGCCGCAAGCCATTCAATCCGCGGCCGAGCGCCTGGCTGGAGGACGCGACGTGATCGTGGCCGTCGAGACCACGGGTGAACCGCGGCAATTGCCGGATCTGGTGGGCGGCAATTTGCTGCTGCTCGCCATGGAGGCAACGACCAATGCGCTCAAACACGCCGAGCCGCGATCGATCGTCATTCGCGTCGCCTTCGGCGAAAAGGACATCACGCTGGTGGTGGAGGACGATGGCCGCGGCTTCGATCCCGCACATGTCGCTGGGCCGAATGAAGGCCACTTCGGCGTGCAAGGCATGCGCGAGCGCATCAAGCGCCTCGGCGGCTCGCTGGAGATCTCCAGCACACCGGGCGCCGGCACGCGCATCACCGCCAGCCTGCCGGTGCGCACCTTTGAAGGCGCAGTCGAGAGCCGCTCTCTCGCCACGTAGCTCCGGCTCGCGGCCAAATGCCCTGTGGCTTTCCTACCCCTGTTCCACCCGCAGCAGCCCCCGTTTGTACGCCGCATCCACGGCCTCGGCACGGTCGGCGGCCTCGAGCTTGGCGAGGATCGCCTGCACGTGCGCCTTCGCCGTGCGCTCGCTCACTTGCAGCGCGGTGCCGATTTCCTTGTTCGTAAATCCGCGCGCCAGCAGGTCGAGCGTTTCCACTTCGCGAGGCGTGAGACGCGAGCGGATGGTGCGATCCTCCAGCCGCGCCTCCAGTGTCTTCGGCACGCAGCGTTTTCCCGCATGCACGTTGCGCACGGCGGCAAAGAGCTCGGCGTGCTGCACGGACTTGAGCAAATACCCGACGGCGCCGGCATCGAAGGCGCGGAAGATGTCCTCGTCGAGGTCATACGTGCTGAGCATCACCACGCGGGCATCGGGGAATTGCTCGCGGATGCGCCGCAATGCTTCGATGCCGTCCACGCCCGGCATGCGCACGTCCATCAGCGTGACGTCGGGGCGCTGTTCGGTAAAGCATTTCACGGCCTGCTCGGCGTCGTCCGCTTCGCCCACCACGGCGAAATCCTCCTCCTGCCCAATGAGCATCGCGAGCCCGCTGCGAACGATGCTGTGATCGTCCACGATCAGCAGGCGGATGGGATTCTTGTGAGGCATCGGTGGAGGAAAATGACTGTTCCGCAATCACGCTATTGTCCGGTCGGACAATAGCAAGCGCGGGCCGTTCCGCGTCTGATGGTCCGTCGGCTTCAATGAGTTTGGCCTGACGTCGGATCCGATCGCAGCGATCTTCTTCGTTGATCCCGCGGGCTTTGATCCCGGCTTTTACGAAGCGGCCATTCTGCCGACGGGCGAAGTCGTGATGGCCGTGCCGGAGCCGAGGACGGTAGGTGCAATGTTCGCTGGCCTCGCGGCGCTCGGTGCGTATCGTCGCGCCCGCCGTCGCCGCTAAACTTGGTGCTGCGCCGGCGCTATTTTTCTTCACTCATGTATTATCGTCTTTTTGCCGGCGTTGCCGCGCTCGCTTTCGTCACTGCCTCCGCAGCTCACGCCGACACCTTCCAGATCAATGAAAGCGGCATCACGATTGAGGGAAACTCCGGGGCCAAGGTGTCGCTGAGTCTGCCGGTGATCGTGAGTGCCGCGAAGACGAAGGCGAAGATTGCGGAGAAGACCATCGCGGAGAAATCGGCGACGCTGAAATACGAGGGCGGGGGACAGCTCGAGCTGACGGTGGGCGATGGCGAGCTCGTCTGTCAGGCTTCGAATCTTCCCACGGATACGAGGTTTTTCCACACGCTCGCGCGCATCGACATGGCCTTCGGCGGCGGCAAGTGGAAGCTGGGCGCGGAGGAAGGCGCGCTGCCCGCGGAGAAAGGCGACCAGCCGCTCTTTCGCCAGGGCACCGCGCCGGGGTTTGCGATCGCGAACGCCGCGGGCGGGAAGATCGGGCTCATCCTGCCGGAGTACACGTTTCAGCAGTTGCAGGATGGGCGGAAGTGGAATGGGAACTATTTTTTGTGGGAGGCCTGGATGCCCTACACGCCGGGCAAGGACCGCTGGGTGATCCAGCTCGGCGACGCGCCCACGCCGCCGAAGGCCGCGGCCAAAGCGGCGCCGGCGCCGGTGCCGGAGGGACCGGTGTTTGAAAAGAAGGCCGGAGCGGACAACGGGACGCAGATCTACAAATGGAAGGACGGCAAGCGCGCGTGCTTCATGCTCGCGTTTGACGACAGCGCACCGAGCCAGCTCAAGAACGTGGTGCCGGAGCTGGATAAGCGGAAGATCGTCGGCAACTTTTTCCTCGTCACCGGCAACAGCCTGTACGCGAACCTCAAGCCGAAGTGGGAGCAGGCGACCAAGAGCCCGTACATCGTCGCGCAGAATCACACGTTCACGCACAAGGGCGTGAACAATGTGGAGGAGCTCGACCAGGAACTCGCGAAGTGCAACGAAGTGCTCTACGCGCTGCATCCCGAGCGCAAGGTGCCGCGCCTCCTCGGCTTTGGCACGCCGGGCGGGGTGCCGTGGAAGGTGACGAAGGAAGAATTCGAGCAGGAACTCGCGAAGCATCATCTCGTGAATCGCCCGCCCTTCCAGGGCTCGCCGATGCACTACACGTCGCCGGAGGCGATGATCGGCGTGGTGGATACCGCGCTGGCGAAAGCGGAGATGGGACACATGGACATGCACGGCGTCGGCGGCGACTGGCTCACCACGCCGATGGATTGGTTCCTCCCATTCCTCGACAAGCTGGAGAAGGAGCGCGATCGGCTGTGGATCACGGACACGGTGTCCTGGCATCAGTATGTGAAAGAACGGCAGGCCGCGGAGATCAAGGTGGTGGAGAACAAAGCGGACGGAATTCGCCTCGAGCTCACGTGCGGGCTCGATCCGGCGTTTTACGATCTCCCGCTCACGCTTTCGACCAAGGTGCCGTCGGGGTGGAAGACGTGCACGGTGACGCAGGGGAAGACGACGGCGGAGGTGGAGGTGAAGGACGGCGCGGTGAAGTATGATGCGGTGCCGGGGGCGGGGGAGATTTCGCTGAAAGCGAAATGATTTAGGATTTAGGAATTAAGATTTAGGATTTGTGGATGGGCGCTGCGCGCTGTGATTTCAAAATCACGCGGAGGGCCGCGTGAGCCACATTCGCGTGAGCCACATTTGTAGAGCTGCGTTTAGCGCTGCCAGCGATACGTTGGTTTGCCCATCCAGGAGGTGTAGAGCGTGTTGTGCACCGGGTCGAAGGCGACGTTGAGGTACCAGCCGGGGCCGGGCGGGCGCTTGAACGGGTCGGGCAGCGGGGCGACGAGCGTCCAGTGGGCACCGGCGTCGGTGGTTTCGACGATGCTGTCTTTGCTGGCGACGACGATGTGCTTTTCGTCTTTGCCGAAATACGGGCCCCAGGCCGCAGGGGCATGAAGGGAGTCGGGGGTGGCGGTCTTGGGGTTCACCACGGGAATGCCGTCGGTGGGAGACTGTCCCTGCCAGGACCAGGTGGCGCCTTGGTCGTGGCTCACCAGCAGGCCTTTGGTGCCGACCCAGTAGCAGGCGCCTTTGAAAACGACCATCACGTGGCCGGTGGGCAGCTCGTCGCTCACTTTCGTCCACGTCGCGCCGGTGTCGGTGCTGCGCTCGATGCCACCCGCGGTGGCGTTCCAGCGCACCAAGGTCTTCGCATCCACCACGCCGACGCCGAAAGTAAACTTCGGCTGGTCCTTCGGCGAATCGCCCACTTGCTTCCAGCTCTTGCCGCCATCGGTGCTCACGAACTGCTTGCCGCCGCTCTCGTGCTCGACCGCAAAGAGAGTCTGCGGGCGGTCGGCGCTCCAGTCCACGGCGGCGCAGTCCCAGCCGCGATGCATCTGCGCGAGCTTCTCCCACGTTTGCCCGCCATCGAGCGTGAACCCGCTGGCACCATCGAGCATGAAGCAATAGAGCCGCCGGCCATTCGGGTCCATGTAGAGGCCGTAGCCGGTCTCGCAGCGCCCGCTAATCACGCCGCCATCCACGCGGGCGAACGTGGCGCCGCCATCGGTGCTCTTCCACAAGCCCTGGCCTTTCTCTTTGAAAATCTCCTTGCCCGTGACGACGGCGAAAACCTCGCCGCCCGCACGGTCCGCGACCACGCCGCCGGTGCCTTCAAGCACGGGCACCCATGCATTCTTGGTATCGGGGACGGGACTGGCGGGCACGGGATTCGTGACCGGGACCGGATCGGCAGCGAAGGCCGTGAGCGTGGTGAGGGCTGAAAGCGCGAAGGCGGAGGAAGTCAGGAGGTTCATGGTAGGCGAGGTTTTCAACCTCGCACGGGAGCGGAAGCTAGGCTGGAAAGTGAGCCGGGAACCGGCTTTGGCGAGAACACGGGTGGCAAACCCGTGCCACTCTTTGGCGCGCCCCGAGCGGGAAGGAAGGGCACGGGAGTTTGGCGGGAAAATGGGCGTGCGGAGTGGGCTCGGGTTTTCAGAGTAGGAGGCTGACTTTTGCTTACTATTTTTCGGAAAAATTGGTGGGGGTGTTTTTGGGGCGTTGCCGTGAAGGGTGGAGGGCTGTTTTTTGGACAGGGTTCACAGGATTTTTGGATGAACAGGATTTGGGGCAGGCGGGCGCGCACCGGTAGGGACGGCACGCCGCTGCCGTCCCCAATTTTTGAGCCGCACAAAGGATCAGGGCCGCCGCCGGCGCGGCATCCCTACCTTGGCATCAGCGCCTCCCGCACGTTCGTCCCATTCGAGAAGATGTCACCAGTTTGCCAGAGATGGAGTTTGAAGACAAGAAAAGGCGGGGCGGCGCCGAGGGGCTGGAAAGCGGCTGGAAGCCGCTTCTCCTATCTTAAGGCATAGCCCCACTCGGCGAAGCTCTGGTGCCACATCGTTTGGATCCGTTGGGCGAGCGCGGCGGAGAGGAGGGGGAAGGTGTTCTTTTGGTAGCCGCGCAGGGAATCGACGTAGCGCTGGAGGCCGGGGCGCGCCTCGGCGAAATCGGGCAGGTCCAGGGCGTGGTAGACCTTTTGCAGCTCGCCCATCGGATCGCATTCCAGGTCTTCGAAGGCGACTTCGTGGTAGGCGCCGGCGGGGATGGAGGCTCGCTCGGCGAAGAA
>FTCB01000291.1_pt1 | contig 34719 bp, 37 predicted proteins | sample 1639431 | NCBI WGS metagenome assembly FTCB01 (sample SAMEA3914864, study PRJEB12502) | metagenome | biome: forest; material: soil | place: USA | collected 2012-03-12 | depth 0.3 m
ACTGCCGTCGTTGCCACCGCCGCCTGGAGAACAAAAGCAACCCGGTGTGGCCTCGCCCTTTGTGGGAACGCGGGGCGGTTCTCTTCTGGTGGCGGGGGGGGCAAATTTCCCCTCGGCCCCGCCATGGGAAGGCGGAAAGAAAGCCTGGTGGGACACAGTCTTTGTCTTGGACAAGAAAGATCCCCTGCATTGGAAGTTTGCCGGCCGGCTGCCGCGCCCGCTGGCCTACGGTTTAAGCTTCTCCCTGTCCACCGGCGTTTTGTGCGTTGGAGGTCGCGATGAGAAGGCCTGCAGCGCCAAAGTTTTCCTATTGAGCTGGAATGGTAAGAAGATCTCATGCGTCAATTTCCCATCCCTACCCGAGCCGCTGGCTTTTGCGGCTGGCGGCATGGTGGCCGGCAAGATCTTCGTGGCGGGCGGCCAGCCAGATGCGGGCTCCGCTGCGTCGAGTAGTCGGGCCTATATGCTGGATTTGAAGCGAACACCACTAGTGTGGGAACGGCTGCCCGATTTACCCGGTCCGGCCCGCAGCCTGTGCATCAGCTTTGCCTTGGAGCGCTCGGGATTTTACGTGATCGGTGGACGCGACCAGTCTCCGGGCGAGGTGACCAAGGTCTTCCGGGACGGGTATTGCTACGACCCGTCGCAAGGCCAGTGGCGGCGGTTGAAGGATCTTCCCGAGCCGCTCATGGCCGGCACGGCGGTGGGGCGCGGCGAGGATCAGGCCATCGTGCTCGGCGGCGATACTGGTGAAATATTTCTCACGCTTGAAAAATTGGCGGCGGACCTCCGTGAAGCTCAAGCCAATGCGTCTACGAATGTCCCCGCTCTCCTGGCGAAGCAAAAGACTCTGCTGGAAAATCATCTCGGCTTTTCCAGGAAGAGTTACCTCTACAGCGGCACCTCTGACACTTGGGTCGCTGCGGGGGTGTTGCCCGAATGGCCGCCGGTCACCACGACGGCCGTTTGGTGGAACGATCTGCTGGTGTTGCCTTCTGGCGAAGTGCGTCCAGGCGTCCGCTCGTCGAAAGTCTGGGCCGGTCGCATTTTTCCTTAGGTCCGCGTCATGAGGGGCCGTTAATCGGCGGGTTCCCTAAAAGTACCTGCCGGGCGTACTTGTGAAGCTGTCAGGTCCGCAGAAAGTGCTTCTATCATGATGAATTCTCCTTTCCGCGGCCTCATTGCGGCTCCCTTTACTCCGTTCCATGAAGACGGTTCACTAAGCCTCGAAACTATTCCGGGTTACGCCGGATTTCTGAAATCTCGTGGAGTGAATACAGTCTTTATTTGCGGGACGACCGGAGAAGGCCCCTCTCTTACTACGGTGGAGCGCCAACAAGTGGCTTCGGCCTGGAAACAAGCCGCCGCTGATGATCTTTCCGTAATCGTTCATGTCGGGCATACCTCGCTCGCCGATGCGCGAGCGCTAGCCTCTCATGCTGAGGAGATCGGCGCGACGGCCATCGCGGCCCTAGCGCCTTATTTCTTTAAGCCGCCGGATGCCGAGGGCTTGGTCAATTGGTGCAGCTCGCTTGCGAAGGCTGCTCCGAAGCTTCCTTTCTATTACTACAATATTCCTTCCATGACTGGCGTGGCGATTCCCGGAGCTGAGTTCCTCGCGGCAGCGGGTTCCCGCATCCCAACTCTGGCTGGCATCAAATACACGTACGAGGATCTCGCAGACTATGAGGCTTGTGTCCAACTGGCCGAGGGGCGTTTTGATATGCTTTTCGGACGGGATGAACTACTCCTCGAGGCTTGGGCCCTTGGCGCGCGCGGGGCGGTGGGTAGTACTTATAATTACGCCTCCCCCCTCTATCTCCGGCTGATCGAAGCAGTGGAGGCGGGGCCGCCCGACCAAGCGCGAAGCCTGCAGGATGAGGCCATTGCCATGATCGCTGCCTGCAACTCCGTAGGGGTTACCCATTTGGCAGCTTCCAAGTCGGTGATGCGAATGTTAGGAGTGGATTGCGGTCCGGTCCGGCTACCTTTGATTCAGCCGTCCACCGCGCAAGTGGCTGATCTGCGCGCCAAACTGGAAGCGATCGGTTTCTTCGAATTTGCCACCTAAGGGTCGGAATGGACGCTTGGCGGCCCTCAGGGTAGCAATTCTCCCACAAGCAGAATGCGTGAGGGGCGGAAGTAAGTGCGCTCATATTTGCGGGGTTCGAAACCTGGCTTGACCTTTTCGCGATTGAGGATGGCCGTGCGGTCGGGCTGCTGAGGGCTCATTCGATGCGAACGGTGTGCGTTTCATCGGGTAGATTGGTCCCGATGGGAGGGGCGCTACCCGATAAAAGGTGGAGAATGAATCGAAGGTTGGCAATTCCTTCCCTTCGAGAATCACGCGAATCCGACCCATGGTAGGGGGATTCGCGAATTCGGCGGTAATTGACATCTTGCGGCGGATTCCTCAATCGATCCATATGAAACTTCGCCCGTCGGAGGATTTGGTTCCACTCGGCTCCGAAGATCTCAGGATAACTGAGAGACTTTCAAAATCATCTTACCTTACTGAAAACGAAATAAACGAGTTGGCTCTGATTCAGAAAGCGTCCCCAGGTCCGCGAACCCATCTTCGGGTCATGCGCTGCCAGATAAGTGCGAGCGATGGCGAGGTTGAGAGTGGGCTGACGATGGGACTCGTTCTTGCTGTGCAGGAGCTTTTCCGCGATCGCACGATCCTTCGTTTTCAAGCTGCCTTGCTTGGAAGACTCCTGATCCTGCCAATAGAAAACTCCATTGGCGCGCTGGTAGAGTCTGAACTTGTTGAGCATGTTTCTTCTCCGGTTGTAGGAGATAACACGCCCTCATCTTTTCCGTTACCGAGCAGCGACCGGGTTCGCACAGAGTTGGAACGAATACTATCATTCCAAAATGGCTTGCTGGCACTTCTGCTGGCAAACGGCCTATTTCCGCCTTTTGGAGTCAGATAAATAACTGGAAGTCAGCTATTTATAAAATGGCTCCTGAGGTAGGATTTGAACCTACGACCAATCGGTTAACAGCCGACCGCTCTACCACTGAGCTACTCAGGAATGAAACGTGGGGTGGGTAAAAGAACAGGGAATCTGGAAAAATGTCAACCGGGATTGTTGGCGACTCTTGGTGGGTGGGATCGAGAGAGGACACGTCCAGAGGAGGGGGCGGGAGCGAAGTGAGGGAAATATGAAGACATTACTTACTTCGGTACTTGGGATCGTCGCGGCGGCGTCCCTGGCGATCGGCCAAACGACGGTGAGCGAGGTCACGACGGCGGCAGCGCCGGTCCAGGTGGCCGGGACGGTGACGACGTTTGATCCGAGCGGATCGATTGTGGTCTCCTCGGAAACCGGGGCTCCCGTGACCTATGCGTACAGCAAATCGACCACAGTAGTGGACGAGGCGGGAAATCCGGTGACGGTGGATGTGATCAAAAGCGGTGTGCCGGTGACGGTGTACTACTCGGGCGATCAGCGGACGGTTTCCAAGGTGGTGGTCCGGAAGGCCGAGGCCGCACCGGTGCTGATTGAAAAGAAGACGACCACGACGACTACGACAACTAACCCGTAATTGGGATCAGGATTTCGCTTTCGACGGGATTGGTCAGGCGGCCGATCCTTTCGATTTCGATGGTGACGGAATCGCCCGGCTGGAGCCAGCGTGGGGGAGTTGCGGCCAGGCCGACTCCGTGGGGCGTGCCCGTCATGATCACCGTGCCGGGCAGGAGGGTGGTGCTGCCGCTGAGGAACTCGATGAGGGTGGGGACATCGAAGATCATGTCGTTGGTGTTGCCATTCTGAAAGACGGTGCCGTTGACGGTGGTGGTGATGGCGAGAGAATTGGGGTCGGGAATTTCGTCGGTGGTCACCAGGCAAGGGCCGAGAGGGGCAAAGGTATCGAAGGTCTTGCCCCGGCAAAATTGGCCGCCGCCTTTTTGCTTTTGCCAGTCGCGGGCGCTGACGTCGTTTCCGCAGGTGTAGCCGAGGACGTAATCGAGCGCCTCCGCGCGGCGCACGTTCTTGCAGGTCTTGCCGATGACAACGGCGAGTTCGCATTCGTGATCGACCTGCTCGCTGCGAAGAAAGGTCGGAAGCAGGATGGGGTCGAAGGGATTTTGCACGGCGGTGATGCCTTTCACAAAGAGCACGGGATACTCCGGGATCTTGGAGCCGGTTTCCGCGGCATGCTGGCGGTAGTTGAGTCCGATGCATTGAATGGAGACGGGGGCGAGGGGCGCGAGGAGCTTGATGACGCTGGCGGGCTGGCCGGTGGGTTGGAGTCCGGTGAAGACGTCGCCGGTGAGAAGTTCGGTATCCGTTTCGGAGTGCTGCTGACCGTACTGGATAGCGCCTTGGGGATCGAGGAAGCGGATGATTCTCATGGCCCAGCTTGTAGTTTGTTTCGAGGATTTTTCCAGTTTGAAGAGAAACGGGGCGCGGTGATTTGGGATGCGCCGCACCGGGAATCGGAGTAACGGTGGAGCGTGATGTTGCCAGACGAGGCTCGCCCGGAGCCCAAAAGATTGAGCGGGTTGGGGCTGATCGTGTTGCTGGGTGCGCTCACGGCCTTTGCGCCGATGTCGATCGACATGTATCTGCCGGCGTTTCCCTCGATTGCGCGGGACTTGGGGGCGAGCACGGCGGCGGTGCAGCAGACGCTGGCGGTGTTCTTTCTGGGAATGGCCGGCGGGCAGTTGATTTATGGGCCGCTGGCGGATCGGTTTGGGCGGAAGCGGCCATTGATGGTGGGGCTGGCCCTGTATGTGGCGGCGGCGGTGGGGTGCGCGGTGAGCGGGAAGATTGAAACGCTGGTGTGGTGCCGGTTGTTCCAGGCGCTGGGCGGATGTGCGGGGATCGTGATTGCACGGGCGATCGTGCGGGATCGGTTTGAACCGACGCGGGCCGCGCAGGTGTTTTCGGAGTTGATGCTGGTGATGGGCATCGCGCCGCTGGTAGCACCCTCGCTGGGCGGCCAGATGCTGGTGTATGCGAGCTGGCGGGCGATTTTCTGGGTGCTGGCGGGATTTGGGGCGGCCTGTCTTTTGGCGGTGACGCTCTTTCTGGAAGACGTGGCGCCGCCGAGTGTCAATTCGCTGCATCCACTGGCGATTGGGCGGGTGTTTTGGCAGGTGCTGAAGGATGCGACTTTTATGGGGCCGACGCTGATCGTGGGGTTCTCTGGGGCAGCGATGTTCAGCTATATCATCGCGTCGCCGGGGGTGTTCATCGAGCACTTCGGGCTCACGCCGCCGCAATATGGCATTTTGTTTTCGTTCAATGCGGCGGGGTTGATCGCGGCGACGCAGGTGAATGTACGGCTGCTCAAGCATCGGTCTCCCTATCGGCTTTTGGGGCTGGCGGTTTCGGGGCTGGCGATCACCGGCACGCTGGTGTTTGCGATGACTTGGACCGGAGCGGGCGGGATCTGGGGAACGGGAGCGGCGGTCTTTGCGATGCTGGTGAGTGTGGGATTTCTCGGGGCGAACGGAGCGGCTTGTGCGTTGGCGGGGCAGGGGATGCGGGCGGGGAGCGCCTCGGCGTTGATGGGAACTTTGCAATATCTTTGCGCGGCAGGGGCTGGTTGGGCGGCGTCGACGATCATTGGGTTTCCCATCGTGGGTACGCCGGATCGGACCATGGGGCTGGTGATTGCATTTTTTGCGCTGGCGGCGTTGGGGTTTCTTGTGGTGTTTCGGCCGAGGGCGCGGGGGTGAGTGAGTGATTCCGCCCGGCGGTGGCCGGGCGGCACGGCGCACAGCACCGTCGCTACATATAAGTGCGCCCCTGCGGGGCGGAATTGATCGGCGGTCGGCACGGCGGCCAACCCTCCAGGGCCGATCGCTCTGACGACCGTTTTCGGGCTTCTCGAAACTACAGTTGCTACAGCTGTTCAAAAAAGGAAGTTTGGGAAAATGGGGGTTATGCGTCTGCAAGCATATGCGGGTCGATGAGTTGGCGGTCGCACCAGATGTGGCGTCTTTGGCGGCCGGTGAAGCCGCTTGGCCAGCCGTGTTCGGTGAGGCGGAAGGAGAGGTTGCGCTGGCTCATTTGACGTGGGGCGGGGATGCCCTCATCGGTGGCCCAGGCGCGATAGAGCGCGAAGACGTCCTGCTTGAGGAGGTGGTCGCCGGGGGCGGGCTCGAAGAGTTTCAGGAAGCCGGTGAGCTGGTCGCTCTCCTGGCGGAAGCCTTCGGTGGCACCGAGGCAGGCGGAGGGCGGGTTCAAGCCGTGGGCCAGCCAGTCGCGCGCGCCAACGAGGCACCAGTTGAGGATGCCGGGGAGCTCGGCCTGGAGTTTTTCGGGGAGGTGGACGTCCTGGCGTTCGTTGGGGATACGGACGGGCCAGTCGACGAGAAGGAAGCGACGCCAGAAACCGTGATCGCGCCCCTGGACGCAGGGGCGGTGGTTGCCAACGAGGGCGAGCTTGGCGGAGGGCTGGTACTCGAGGAAGTCGCCGTAGGAGAAACGCCCCTTTTGCCGATCGCCGCCGCTGGCGGATTTGAGGAAGTTTTCATTGAGCCTGGAGCCGGCGGTGTTTTCCTCGCCGAGGGCGAAGCGGCGGGTGCAAAGGCCGGCGATCTCCAAATAGGGCTGAGAGCCGCGGGCATCGCGGTAGATGAGGGAGTCGCTCATTTTGGCACCGTAGCTGCCGAGGAGACGGAGAAGGACGTGCTCAAGGAAGATGCTCTTGCCATTGGAGCCCGTGCCGAAGTGGAAGGGGAGCACGTGCTCCCGGAGGGAGCCGGAAAGGCAGTAGCCGGCCCAGCGCTGGAGAAAGCCGCGCACGGAGGGATCGGGCTGCACCTCGGAGAGAAATTGCTCGAAAACGGGTGCGGTGGCCGGCGGATCGTAAGATACCGCGAGGTGGCGGGTGATGAGGTGTTCCGGGCGATGCGGGAGGAAGTTCCCGGTGGACAGATCGAGGGAGCCATTTTCCACGCCGACCAGAAGAGGGTCGGGGTCCAGTGAGTTGGAGGCGAGGCGGAGGGCGGCGTGGCATTGGGCAAAGGCGAGCATGGGCTTGAGGCGGGAGGCGTTGCCGAGATTCGCGGTCTGGCGCAAATGGGCGGAGGTGGGGTCATCAGGGCAGCGGAGGAGGGCGGCCTCGTAGAGTTCGCGGGCGAAGTCCCCTGCGAGAGCGCGGATGGCGAGGCCGCTGTCGTCGCGTTGCCAACCGGAGGAATCGTCGAAGATGAGCCAGATTTTTTCGGTGGTGATGTAGCGGATGCGGTGGCGGTGCCGGGCGATGAAGGCGTCGGCGTAGCCGAGATCGCTGGAGAGGGGTTCGCTTTGAGGGATGGGGGTGGGGGCTGGCGGGAATTGGGGAGGTTCCTGTTCCTGGTTTGGGAATTGGTTTGGATAAAGGTTAGTTACCGACATGGACCGGAGATTACCGAAAACTGGACAGAAGTCAACCTTCGAGGAAATTGGAGGATGAGCGGGGCGCAACTTGCTCGCCCGTTGGGCGAAACGTCACACAGTGACGTTGCTACAGCCTTCGGTCCTTGAGTTGGGCTTTGCCCGGACTCGTATGAATTGGGCCTTTGGCCGACAAGGCGGAGGATGCGTGCTTTAGATCATACTATGGCATCTCAAAGCACCGTTATCTTGGTGCCATTCTTGATTGAGCCCTTATATGATGTGAGGCGCGCATGGGAGAATTTGGCCAGATGAAAACAAACTATCCGGGTCATGACAGCGCGTATCGCAGACTCAAGGCGAAAGGTGCATTTGGATGGGATGAGGCGCCAGTCTATGCCGAAAGGGAGAAACAGCTTCTGGAGATTTTTCGGCAGGGTCATGCCCCTCGTTTTGGCAGGTTGCTGGAACTTGGTTGCGGTGCTGGAAATATGACGGTCTGGCTGTCGAAGCTAGGCTACGAAGCTGTCGGAGTCGACATATCACCGACCGCCATTGAGTGGGCAATAGAACGAGCCAAGGACGGCGGGCACAAAATCACTTTTGAATGCGCCGATGTCTTGAAGCTGGATTTTCTGGAAAGCGGTTCGTTCGATCTTGTGCTCGACGGGCACTGCTTGCATTGCATCATAGGCGCTGATCGGGCCCTCTTCCTTAAGGAAGCTTTTCGGGTTTTAAAACCGGGAGGGTACCTCCTAATCGATACGATGTGTGATCCGGTGAGCGGCAATATGATGGAGGGCTACGATCCGCTGACAAATTGCACTTACTTTGAGGGCGTAGCGACGAGATACTTTGGGCCCCATGAGGAGATTGCAAATGAAGTCGAGGCGAAATTATGGCCCTGGATTTTATGGAAGCCACGGCGACCCATCGGAACATGATTCTCCAGGCGGTCAAAAGAGGAGCTTGGGGGGAAGTAGTATGAAATGGGGACATCGCCGAGGTGAATGGGCGGCGACCTAAGGAGAGAATTGTAGAGGAAAACCAGGGAGACGGCCCGTTGAGCCGGACGCCAGGGGACTGGCGTTGCTACAGCAAGTGCGCTTCCCGCCAAGGCGGGAAGCGGAACTAGTCGGCGGCTGACACAGCGGTCAGCCCTCCCGGGTTTATCGCTCCAATGACGATTTTCTGGCTCCTTGAAAACTACAGTTGCTACAGCAAGTGCACGCCTGTGGCGTGTCGGGTCATAGCAGGGTGAATGCTTTTGTTTAAATGGCGTAGGAGAGGTTTGGTGGGCGGGGGCGCAACTTGCTCGCCCGTTGGGCGAAACGTCACGCAGTGACGTTGCTACAGCCTTCGGCCTTTGGGTTGGGGCGTTTCGTGCTTTGGTCGGCCGAGGTTAAAGCAAAACGGCGCGTTCCGGTGAAGGAGCGCGCCGCTTTTTGTCTACCGAGGGAAATGCTTAGAGGGCGAGGCAGACGGCCTTGGTCTCGGTGTAGAGCTCAAGGGCTTCCTGGCCCATTTCGCGGCCCCAGCCGGATTGCTTGTAACCGCCGAAGGGCATGGCTGCATCGAAGATGTTGTGACAGTTGACCCAGACGGTGCCGGCGCGGAGGAGGGCGGCGGTGCGGTGGGCTTTGCTGATGTCCTTGGTCCAGATGCTGGAGGCGAGACCGAAGTCGGTGCTGTTGGCCTCGGCGACGACGGATTCGATGTCATCGAAGGGAGCGGCGACGACGACGGGACCGAAGATTTCCTCGCGGACGATCTTCATGTGCGGCTGGACATTGGTGAAGACGGTGGGGGCCACGAAATAGCCCTTGCTGTCGACATCGTGACCACCGGCGAGAGCCTTGGCGCCTTCGGCTTTGCCGGAATCGATGAAGCCCTGAACGCGTTTCATTTGTTCCTCGGAGACAAGAGGTCCCATTTCGGTACCGGCGACGACTCCAGGCCCGAGCTTGATCTGGCTGGCGCGCTCGGCCACACCCTCGACGACTTCATCGTAGATCTGCTTTTCGACGAAGAGACGGGAACCGGCGGCGCAACATTGGCCGTGGTTGAAGAAGATGGCATTGGCTGCTCCAGAAATGGCGGTCTGGATATCGGAGACATCCTTGTAGACGATGGTCGGCGATTTGCCGCCGAGCTCCAGAGTGACCTTCTTGAGGTTGGCGGCGGCGGCGCGGACGATGATCTTGCCGACCTCGGTGGAACCGGTGAAGGCGATTTTATCGACGTCGGGATGGGCGGCGAGGGCGGCACCGGCGGTTTCCCCGAAGCCGGTGACGACATTGAGCACGCCGGGAGGAAGGCCCGCTTCCAGGGCGAGTTCCGCAAGGCGGAGAGCAGAGAGAGGGGTCTGCTCGGCGGGCTTGAGGACGATGGTGTTGCCAGTGGCCAGGGCGGGGCCGAGTTTCCAAGCGGCCATGAGGAGTGGGAAATTCCACGGGATAATCTGGCCTACGACGCCGATGGGATCACGGAGCGTATAGGCAAAGAATTTCGCGCCGGGAGCATAGGGAACACTGATGGGTATGGTGTGACCATGAAGCTTGGTGCACCAACCGGCCATGTAGTGAAAGAGATCGGCCGCGAGGGGCACGTCGGCGACACGGGCGACAGCCATGGGCTTGCCGTTGTCGAGGGATTCGAGTTCGGCGAGTTCGTCGGCGTTTTCGAGAATGAGGTCGCCGAGTTTCCAAATGATTTTGCTACGCTCGGAGGAAGTGAGTTGGCGCCAGGGGCCATTGAAGGCCTGGCGGGCGGCCTTGACGGCGAGATCGATATCGTGCGCTTCGCCTTCCGCGACCTCGGCCAGGACTTCGCCGGTGGAGGGATTGTAGGCCTTAAAAGTCTTGCCGTTGGAGGCCGGGAGCCACTTTCCGTCGATGAGATTTTGTTTTGGTTTCGCAAGGAATTTGCGAAGGGTGGGGGAGACTTCGGTGACCGGCGATTCGATCTCAATGGTAGCCATATTCTTACGGAGGGGATGGGGGTTGAACGCGGTGAGGCGGGATGCGCTCACTCGCGAGGGACCAATGTAATCGAGGTGGGCGGAAAAACGAGCAAATATTTTTGGATCGGAGGGTGGCTTGCGATGGGGCGGGGGGAGAGTGGGCTGAGTACGGGCCGCCGTCTGCCATGCCTGGTTCTGCCTCTTCGACGGCCCCCGCAGCGCGGCGGCCCTACCCATAATCGCTGGCCGGTGGAGCGGTCTTTGTGTTGATCACCGAGGCTCGGCATGAAGGAACCTTGCGGACGAGACGGGGCTTGTGCCGCAGCAGTTGGCGATGCCAAAAAGCCGATTATCACTTAAGAAACGAACTTGCCTGGCACTCCACTAGACTGAGCGTGCGACTAGAGAAGCCACGGCGGCGACGAGTTCGTTGGGCTCGACGGGCTTGGCGACATGCATATTGAAGCCGGAAGCCAGGACGAGTTTTTTGTCCTCGGCGCGGGCATAGGCGGTGAGGGCGAGGGCGGGCACGGCGCCGGCCTGGGATTCCTCGATTTTGCGGATCTGGCGAATGAGTTCGTAGCCATCCTCGCCGGGCATGCCGATGTCGCTGACCAGCACGGAAGGGGGCTGCTGGCGAAAGAGCTTCACGGCTTCCGCGGCAGAGGCGGCGGTCTGGACGGTGGCCTCGTAGTCTTCCAGCAGGCGCCTGACCAAAGTCCGCGCGTCGGGCTCGTCATCAACCAGCAGCACGCTGACCCCGCGTAAAGAAGGTGCGTCGGGAATCACCGGAAGAAGATCGGAGCGCCGACGCTGGCGGGCGCTATCGGATTCCGGTTTAGGCAGCGAGCTGGTGAGAGGAAGGCTGACAATGAAAGTGGCGCCCTGGCCCGGCCCATCGCTAGCGGCGGACACGGTGCCGCCATGCAACTCCGTAAGCTGTTTGACAATGGCGAGACCAATACCCAACCCGCCGTGGCGACGAGTGGAAGAGGGATCGGCCTGCTGGAAGCGGTTGAAGACGAGGGGCAGGAAAGCCGGCTTGATACCCTCGCCGGTATCCTGAACGTGAAGTTCCAGATGAGATCCGGCGCGGCGCAACGCGATATGAACCTCGCCGCCGCTGGGCGTGAACTTGATGGCGTTGATGACGAGATTCCAAACAATCTGCTGAAGGCGCTGGGGGTCGCCGGAGATATATTCGTTACGGGGATCAAAGGAGGTTTGAAGGCTAATGCCTTTGGCCTGGGCGGCGGAGCGGACGGTATCGATGGCCTCATTGATGACGGTGACGAGGTCGACCTGCTGGATATCGAGGCGGAGCTTGCCGGAGATGATGCGGCTCATGTCGAGCAGATCCTCGATGATCTGGGCCTGGGTACGGGCGTTGCGACTGATGACCTCCAGACCGGCGGCCTGATCCTCGGGTGTGAGTTTGCCGCGATGGAGCAGCTCGGCCCAGCCGAGGATGGCATTGAGCGGGGTGCGGAGTTCGTGGCTGAGCGTGGCGAGAAAATCGTCCTTGGTGCGGCCCTCTCTTTCGGCCTCAAGGCGGGCGAGGCGCTCAGACTCGAGAAGCTCCTGGTTTTGCTTCTCCAGCATTTTCTTGTCGTGAATATCGGTATCGGTGCCGAGCCAGCGCACGATATGGCCAGCGTTGTCCTTGAAGGGCAGAGCCCTTCCGAGATGCCATCGGTACATGCCGTCGGAGCCTCGTTTGAGGCGGTACTCGTTCTCGTAGGGGGCGCCGTTATCGAGGGCTTCGGTCCAGGCCTCATCGGCGTGCTGGGCGTCGTCGGGATAGACGATGGAGGACCAGCAACCTTCCGTGATGGAGCCGGTGGGCTTGCCGGTGTAGGCATACCATTGCTGGTTGTAGTAGTCGACCTTCCCGTCCGGCCCGGCCGCCCAGACGATCTGGGGCATGGCGTCGGCCAGGTGGCGGAATTCGGCCTCGCTCCGCTTGAGTTCGCGGGCGTCCCGGGCGCGCTCGATGTAGGCCCAGCTCCGCTCTACCACGGCCTCGACGAGCGAGATATCGAGCGTGGACCAGTCGCGGGGTGTTTTTTGATGCACGGCCATCATGGCGACGAGGCGGCTTTGCTTGACGAGCGGACAGCAGATGGTGGCCTTGACGCCGAGGCTGTTGAACCCCTCGATGCCTTCGATGGAGGAGTATTCCTCCTCCAGATCGCGCATGACAAAGACACGCCCGCTGCGTTGGTCATTGGCGGCGCGAGGCCCGAAGAGCGAAAGGTGAAAGTCGCCTACGATGCTGGGCATGCCATCGGTATAATCGTGGCGGATGGTGAAGCGATCGGAGTCGGCCTCGACGTCGGCATAGGCGCAGCAGGAGACCTTCATGTGCTCGCCGAGCATGCGGGCGACCGTGGCCATCACTTCCTCGGGCTCCGCGAGGTCGCGGGTGGCCTCACCCAGTTCGCTGAGAAAACGAAATTGGGCCTCGCTTTCGCGCAGAGCATCCTGGGCTTGCTTGGCTTCGGTGACGTCAACCGCAGTGCCGGCGATGCTGACCGCCCGGCGTTCCTCACCGTGACCTTCAAAATAGACTTTTCCCTTGGAGACGAGCCAGCGGATCGAGCCGTCGGGCCGAACGATGCGATACTCGATGGAATAGGGCTGTGGGTTGATCGGATCGACGGCGGCTTTGATGGCGCGATCGAGGCGGGAGCGATCCTCGGGGTGGAGCAGGGGAAGGACTTCCAGGTAGTGGAGATTTTCGCGGTCCCGTTCGAACATGGTGCGAATACGTTCGTCCCAATGAACTTCGCCACTCTCAACCTCAAGGCTCCACCAGCCCATTTGCGCAGTATCGAGCGCGAGGCGACGCTGCTCGGCAAGCTGCTCAAGAGCTTCTTCCGGAGGCAGGGGCCTCTCTGAAGAACCGGCGGGGGAGCTCATGAGCGGAAGGTTAGAGGAAGAAAGTATCTTTGGCCAGCCTTAGGATGGTGCGAGATAAAGGGTAATTGTGACGTGAGGCCAGGGAAGTGAGCCTATTGGCTGCGACCCCTTCAGGGTCGGATTTTGTTTGGGAGGGAATAACAGGGGATGTCGCCCCCAAGCGGGCTCAATCCCCTGCTACCGTAGCTGGGATGCCTTCAGCATCCAGAAGCCTCGCGTGTAGAAATGGCCCGCTCGATCAAATCAGCGTTTCCTCTTAGTGTAGTGTCCCTTAAATAACTGGAAAAATAACCAGAACCGAATTCCCTTTGCGAGGTCGGATGGCAAGACACCAGGTCGCTTCCTTGAAGCGTCCGCGCAGAGGAAAACTCAGCCGACTTCTTTCGCGTATTTGCGGGTCACTACATTAGGATGGCCACTGGACGATGCTAATAGCGAGAGGCGGCTTTCCGGAACCTACACGACGCGGTTTTCCCGCATGACGACGGAGTACCACAGCGCGCTGGCCTTGGGGGTGCGCTTCTGGGTTTTGTAATCGGTATGGACGATGCCGAAGCGGCGGGTGTAGCCATCCTCCCACTCGAAGTTATCCATGAAGGACCACAGGAAGTAGCCTTTGACGGGGACGCCATCCTGAATGGCGCGGTGGAGCTCGGCCAGGTAATTGCGGACGAGGTCGACGCGGTGCAGATCAAGGACCTCGCCGTTGACGACCTCCTCCTGATCGTAACCACAGCCGTTTTCGGTGATGTAGATTTCGTCGACGCCGTAGATGTCCTGGACCATGCGCGGTCCCCAATAAATGACACGGGGCAGGATGTTGAGCCAGGTGCAGGTGGTGCGAGGGTAGTCGACCGGCATGGGGAGTTGCTCGTAGCTGCGCTTGCCCGCGCGGACGAAGACGCCGGTGTAGATATTCAGGCCGAGGAAATCGGTGGGCTGGCTGATGAGTTCCAGGTCGCCGTCTTCCACGATGGGGCGGTCTGCGCCGGTGCGCTTCAAATACGCGGCGGAGTAGCGGCCGGTGTAGATGGGCTCCAGGAGGTGGGCGTTTCTGTCCACGAACCACTGGCGGGCCGCCGCCATGTCGCGCGGAGTTTCCGTGAGCGGGACGGCGATATCGGGATTGTCGGTGAGGCCGACGCGAGCGCCCTTGCCGCCGTATTCCCGCACGGCGCGCACGCCATGGCCATGACAGAGAAGGGCGTGGTGGTAGGTTTGGTTGAGGACCTTGGGAGAAACCTTGAGGCCCGGGGCTTTTTGGTTTCCGCCGTAGCCGAGCAGGGTGAAGCAACGAATCTCGTTGAGCGTGATCCAGTTTTTGACCCGGTCGCCAAAGGCCTGAACAATCGTGTCGGCGTAGATGGCGAAGGCGTCGGCCACCTGGCGATTGGTCCAGCCGCCGATCTCCTCGAGGGCCTGGGGCAAATCCCAATGGAACATGGTAACCCAGGGGGTGATGCCCTCGGCGATCATGGCGTTGAGGAGCTTGTTGTAAAAAGCGATACCCTTGGGGTTCACCTCGCCGAAGCCCTCGGGGAAAATGCGGGGCCAGGCGATGGAGAGGCGGTAGTTTTTAATGCCCAGCTTGCGCATGAGCTTAAAGTCACTGCGGTAAAGATGGTAATGGTCGCAGGCGACGTCGAGGGTGTCGCCATTGAGCACTTTGCCTTTGAGCTGCGCGAAATGATCCCAGGTGGATTCTCCCTTGCCGTCCTCAAAGGCGGCGCCTTCGATTTGCGGCGCCGCGGTCGCGACACCCCACACAAAATTCTTGGGAAAAGAGAGAGATTTTTTCATGCGGGGCGGAGTGTGGCGGAGCCGCGCGGGAAACGCATGCCATTTTTGCGGGAATTATAGAACGCCGGCGGCGCGGGAGACGAGGAGGGCGACGATGGTGAGAGACATGAAGGCCTGGATCATGTTGAGCAGTTTGGCCCAGGTCGCCAGCACAGGGGTGTCGGTGGGAGAAAAAGCCGCGCTGGTGTTGAAGGCGACGAAGAGGTAGTCGACAAATCCGGGATGCCAGCGGGCGGCGCCGAGGGCAGGGCGCTCGGCGATCTCGATTTGCTGCTGGGGGAAGAGGAAGCTGTTGCTGCCGTAGCCCCCTTTCTTGCGGCGGGCGACGGGACCGCCTCCATCGAGGCGCCAATACCAAAGAGCGAAGACGAGAACATTGGTGGCCCAGATGATGGCCGCGGAACGGAGGAGGAGAATGGGAAGTTGCTTGTGCTGGGGGAGGGCGGCGATGAGAAGCACGAGAGAGGAGATGAGAGCGGCGGTGATGATGGCATTGTTCACGATGCCGAGGTAGTGATTGAGAGAATGTTTTCCCAAGCGATGCGCGACCATGGTGGGGGCGAGCAGGACGGTGATGACGACGAGCAGGAGCCAGTTGGGGCCGAAGCTCAATTGCTGAGGCAAGGCCGCGGTGATGCCGCCGACGGCGAGGATGGCAAGGGCGGCCTGCCACCAGGGCTCGGGGGTATCGTCGGCGGGCTGGTCTTTGGGAGTTTTGGCGCTCACGGGAAAATTCTAGAGCGAGAAGTTGTCGCTTGCGAGTAGATCGGTGGTGGAGTTCTCTCAGGTCGTGTTTCCCGCGTCATGATTACTTATCGTCCGGCTGGGCTGGAGGATGCCTCGCTGCTGGGCGAGTTGAATGCACAACTCATCCAGGATGAGGGGCACCGGAACCCGATGTCCGTCGGAGAGCTCAGGGAGAGAATGGCGGGCTGGCTGGCGACCGACTATCGGGCGATCATTTTTCTGAAAGATGGAGAGGTGGCGGCCTATGCGCTGTACCGAGAGGAGAGCACGCAGGTCTATTTGAGGCAGTTTTTCGTCCGGCGGGATTTGCGGCGCTTGGGGATTGGGCGGGAGTGCATGAGGCTGCTCTTGGCGGAGGTGTGGCCGCGGGTGCGAATCGTGGTGGAAGTGCTGGCGAAGAATGAGGTGGGGGCGGCCTTTTGGAGAGAAGTGGGCTTCGCAGACTATTCGCTGGCGCTGGAGATCTGCCCCGAGTGACGAGAGCTATTGCAGGATCTTCAGCAGGCTCGTGTTGTCGGGGGGATACTTGACGTCGGCGATGAGCCAGCTGTTTCCATTGGGCTGAAGGAGGAAGGTGTGGGTATGGCTGCCATCACTCCATTTAACGGTGACGGGTACGGCGATGTATTTGCCGGCGGGCTTGGCTGCGCCCACCTTCCAGTCGGTGCTGATATCCTGGGCGTTGAGGACCCAATCGAAATCAATGCGCCCGACTTCGTGAGTGCGGGCAATTTCAGCGTTGTCCCGGGCGATCAGAGCCTTGAGGGTGGGGGTGACGGCGGAGCGTTCGATCTTTTCGCGGGCGGCGAGAGACGCCTTGTCGTTTTTGGTGAAGCATGGGCCGATGGTCTTTTTGAGCCACAAAGCGGGATCCTCCGGCGAGGGAGAGGCGGCTTGTGCAGCAAGCGTAAAGGCGAGGAGGAAAAGCCAGATCTTGGTCATGGAGGGGATTTTATAGTCAAGGGTCACGAGGGCAATACGGCAGGTGAAACTGTTCCATATTAAAATCCTATATCACCATATTTATTTAGTTGAAATGGGTGAAACCAGTTGCGATAAGGCACCACAAATGTTCACAAAATCATCCAAAGCACTGAAGGTACTCGCATTCTCCGTAGTGGCGGCAATTTCGCTCGCCGGCGCCAGCCGCGCTCTGGCTGGAGACCAGGATTTCACCCTGCATAACGAGACTGGCGTAACGATCAAGGAACTCTACGTTTCTCCTCATGACACCAAGGACTGGGAAGAGAACGTCCTCGGCAAGGACTCGCTCAAAGACGGCGAGGAGCAGGAGATCACTTTCCCGAAGCGCGAAAAGGCCGAGAACTGGGATCTCAAGGTGGTGGACCCCGATGGCAATAGCGTGGAGTGGGCCAATCTCAAGCTGACCGAAATCACGGACGTCACGCTCACGATCAAGGACGGCAAAACCTACGCCACGACCAAGAACGGCGACTAAATCGAACCTGAGCCAACCATATTCCCGTCGAAAAGGAGGCTTCGCGCCTCCTTTTTGCTTTTTTGGAAAGACGATCACCATGAAGGCCGCCTGAGAAGAGGCGAAGGAGGCAACTCCGTCGCAATTTGAGCCTTGATTTTAATGCTGGCAACGCGAGCATAGGGGCCATGATCGATCTCGAGGTCTATGCTGCTGGTGTGCGTCACCCTGACAAGATGATGGCGCTGGCTCTTGAATTGGACGCGGTTCCCGGCTTGCGCTACAAGGTGGATACGAACCACGACATCGTCTACATGGAATTCAGCGACCAGGCCCAGCCTCCCACGCTGACTGGCTTGCAATCAGTTTTTAGTAAAGTCGGCTTGGATGCCAAATTCGTGGGTCAGATGCCCCCCGAAGTGAGCTCCAAGAAGAAGACGCAGCGAATTGAGGCGGTTTAGGGGCGGCGCAGGCTCCGCTCGCACTCAAGGCTGATTACTGAATGGTCGTTTTTACGCTATTGGGGAATGCGTTATCCGCGTTCTGCATCTATCTGGGCCAGGTCGCCCAGCTGGCGGCTGAGACTTTCCGATCCATCTTTACGGGGCGGATCCGGCTAAAGCTCACCCTCTTTCAACTGGCGGAGATCGGTTATCGCTCGCAGTTGGTGGTGATCGTGACGGGCGCTTTCACGGGGGCGGTTTTTACCGCCCAGGCCTTTTTTCAGTTTAAGGCCCTGAGCATGGAAACCGCCGTGGGTCCGGTCGTCACGCTGGCGATGTTTCGAGAGTTGGGGCCGGTGTTGACCGGCCTGATGGTAGCGGGGCGCGTGGGGGCAGCGATGAGCGCTGAGATCGGCACCATGAAGGTGACCCAGCAGATCGACGCCCTGCGAGCGCTGGCGGTGCATCCCGTTGACTATTTGGTGGTGCCTCGAGCGCTGGCGATGTTGATCTCCATGCCCCTCCTGGTGGTGGAGTGCGTGGGTTGCGGGGTGCTGGCTTCCTACTGTGTGGCTGTTTATGTGCTGAAGGTGGATGCCGCGTACTTCCTCGACAACATGCAGAAATGGACCGCCGCGCAGGATATCTCCATGTCTCTGATCAAGGGTTTCGTCTTTGCCATCATCATTGTCTTTATCAGCTGCCGCGAAGGTCTTCATGCGAAGGACGGCGCGGTTGGCGTAGGCAAGGCGACCACGGAATCCGTGGTGGTCTGCTCGCTGGCGATCCTCATAGGCAACTTCTTCATGACGATGTTTCTCAACATCCTCTTTCCGGCGGGCCAGCGATAATGAGCGAAGAACCCTTTCTCAAGGTCCGGGACCTGCATCAGAAAATCGGTCGGCAGGAGATCCTGCGCGGATTTTCGCTGGATATTTTCAAGGGTGAGACTTTGGTGCTGCTCGGCAAAAGCGGCGGGGGAAAGAGCGTTTTTCTCCGACACCTGATCGGGCTGATGAAGCCGCTGGGCGGCCATATCCTTTTTGAGGGTCAGGACATCGCGCTGATGACCGAGCGCGAGCTTGAGCCGGTTCGCCGGAGAATTGGGATGCTCTTTCAAGACGGGGCGCTGTTTGACTCGATGACCGTCTTTGACAATGTCGCCTTTCCGCTGCGCGAGCGCGGGGAGAAAAATGACCGGGTGATCCGCGAGAAAGTGAACGACGCGCTGGCGCTCGTAAACATGAACGGTCACAACAACAAAATGCCGGTGAATCTGAGTGGAGGCATGCGCAAACGGGTGGCCTTGGCGCGCGCGATTATCTCACCGCCGCAGGTGATCCTTTATGATGAGCCGACGGCGGGCCTTGATCCGATTGTCTCGGATAGCATCAACAAACTGATCCGGCGCCTGCAAAAGCAACTGGCGGTTACGTCGATCGTGGTGACCCACGACATGGTGAGCTGTTACCACATCGCGGATCGGGTCGCTTTGTTAAACGAGGGGAAACGTTATTTTTATGGAACCCCGGAAGACCTGAAAACCACCAAGGACAAGGTCATACGGGATTTCGTGGACGGACGATCGGAAGACGAGGAGGATTAAGATTTATGAGCGCTCAGGAACGAGGAATTCAATTGAGGGTAGGCATCTTCATGGCCATTGGCCTGAGTGTCATTGCTCTAATGGTGGTTTATTTTGGCCGGTTCGGCGACACCATGCGGAAGTACTACGAGGTAAAAGTCGAGTATCCGAATGCCAGTGGCCTGATCAACGGGGCCAAGGTTCTGCTGGCCGGAGCCCGGATCGGCATGGTGGACAAGGGGCCGGATATTCTCCCGGATATGGACGGGGTGAGCGTGACCTTGAAAATCTTCGAGCAGATCAAAATCCCGAGCGATTCGGAGTTCACCATCGGCAGTTCGGGGCTGCTGGGAGACAAGTATGTGCAGATCGTGGTGAAGAAGAAGGACTCGCCGCCGATCGTGCCGGGCACGGTGGTCAAAGGCAAGATGGAGGCAGGCATTGCCGACCTGGCGGAGAAGATTGGGCCGATGCTGGATGAGGCCAAGCAGGCCATCGAGAAGATCAAGAATGTGGCCAGCAAGATCGACAGCGATGTCTTCAAGAAAGAGACGCTCGACAATATCAATGCGACGGCCGCGAATCTCAAGGAGACGAGCAACGCCTTTGCCGAGGCTTCCAAGAAGATCGATGGAATTGTCTCCAAGGCCGACGGCGTGATGAGCAAGGCCGATGGCGTGATGAAAACCGGGCAGGATACCTTTGCCTCGGCGAAGGACGCGGCGGATGAGTTGAAGAAAACCATCGCGGACGTGCATACCATTGTGCAGCAGACCAAGGCGGGCAAGGGAGCGCTCGGAGCCCTGTTGGTCGACAAGGAAATGGCGGAGAATCTGAAAGCGCTCGTGTCCAATCTGCGGCGCAACGGCATCCTCTGGTACAAGGACAAGGGCGCTGAGCCCGCTCCATCCCGATAGGGCCATGGCCATTGCACCGGGCAAAACGAGTGCAGCGCGGGCCATGCCCGAGGCCTACTTTCTGGCGGCCATCGGCGGATTTGTGGATGCGTTTGGCGTTTTGACGCTGGGTGGTTTGTTCGTCGCCCACATGAGTGGAAATTCGGCGGCGTTTGGCGCGGCGTTTGGACAAGGCAATTGGTCCGCCGGGCTGCCACATTTGGTCGCGGTTCCCTTTTTTGTGGTGGGCCTGTTTCTCGGATATGTCTGGATGCTGGGCGCTCCAACCTACCGGCGTTGCGCGATGGTGCTAATGCTCGAGGCGGGGTTGCTGGCCGCGTTTGGGCTGGGCCTTTATCTCGCCGGACCAGGCGTGCGCAATACCCCGCATTACTATGCGATGGCTGCCCTGCCGCTTTTGGCCATGGGATTGCAGAATGCGACGTTGCGCGAGGTGGGCCGATCGCTCTTTGCCACCACCTACGTAACGGGCGTACTCGACGCCATGGCCAAAGCCGCGGCGCACTCCCTGGTCAAATCTTCCAGCGGAGATCGCCTGGCTGCGCTCAGGGCCGGCGCGATGTGGGCGGCCTATGTGGTGGGTGCGCTCGCGGGCAGCGTGGGGCTGCTCACTCTGCACTATGTCGTACTGGTGGTGCCAGTGGTGACCCTGCTGATTCTGGCCGGGCGGTTCCTCGCGGTCGGCGGGTCTATAGACCAACCGCCGAGCGGACCCTAGCCATGACCTGATCGGCAATGCCGCTGGCTTTCTCCTTACCTTCGCGGAGGACCTGATCGACATAGCCGGGATCGGCGAGGATTTCCTCACGACGCGCGCGCATGGGGGCGAAGAACTCCCAGACGCCGGCCAGCAGGCGCTTTTTGAAATCGCCGTAGCCGCAACCGCCCGCGAGGAAGTCGTTCTGCATGGCCTCGTAGTCGGACGGGCTGGCGACGAGCTTATAGAGGGCAAGAATGGTGGAGCCTTCGATGGGCTTGGGAGACTCGACGGGCGTGGAGTCGGTCTTGAGGCTCATGATTTTTTTCTTCAAGGCGGACTCCGTCTCGAAGATGCCAACGGTGTTATGGTAGCTCTTGCTCATCTTCTCGCCATCCAGGCCGGGAACCACTGCGGTATCCTCGCGGATGCTGGGCTCGGGGAGTTTTAAGGTTTCACCGTAGGCTTCGTTGAACTTGATGACGAGATCGCGCGCGACTTCGATGTGCTGCTTCTGGTCGCGGCCGACGGGGACGACGTCGCTGTCGTAGATCAGAATGTCGGCGGCCATGAGGACAGGGTAAGAGAAGAGGCCATGGGTGGCGGTCAGGCCCTTCGCCAGTTTGTCCTTGTAGGAATGGCATCGCTCGATGAGCCCCATGGGAGCGATCGTGCTGAGGATCCAGGAAAGTTCGGTGACGCCGATGATGTGGGACTGCTGGAAGAGGCAGGCCTTCTTGGGGTCGAGCCCGCAGGCGAGAAAATCGACGGCCACATCGCGGATGTTTTGGCTGAGATCCTTTGCGTTGTGGACGGTGGTGAGCGCGTGAAGGTCGGCGATGAAATAAAGGGCTTCGCCCTTCTCCTGCAGCTCGATGGCCGGCTTCATCATGCCGAAGTAGTTGCCGATGTGCAGAGTGCCGGAAGGCTGGATGCCCGAGAGAATACGCATGGGAATTTAATACGAGTAATTGGCCGGCAGTTGAAAGGCGTTTTCGATGTGGGTGATCTGGGGAGGTTCCTCCATGAGCACTTCCACCACGTCGAACCGGAAGGTGATGTCGGGCAAGTCCAGCATCTGGAGCCAGGCCATGGCGCCGCGGAGAATGAGTTTCCGCTTTTTCTGGTCCACCGCGTCGAGCGGCCGCCCATAGTCTTCGCTGGTGCGGGTCTTGACCTCGACGAAGACCAGTTCATCGTGGCGCTTGTCGCGGCAGACGAGATCCAGTTCACCGCCGTGCGGGGCGCGGAAATTGCGGTAGAGAATCTTGTGCCGGCTGGCCTTGAGATGCCTTTCGGCGAGACGTTCGCCCAACTGGCCGAGGGCGAGATGCGGCGCTAGTTTCTCGCGAAAAAAGAGCTTCTTGAAAAAGGGCAACATGCGCGTTTGCTCAAAAGAGGGTGAGTTGAGCCACGGGCGCAAAGCTGCGCCGATGAATGGGGCAGGGGCCATGCTCGCGCAGCTTGGAGAGATGCTCGGGAGTGCCGTAGCCCTTATGCCGATCGAAGCCGTAGTGTGGGTAGGTCTCGTGCAGTTGATGCATGAGGCGATCGCGGGTGACCTTGGCGATGACGCTGGCAGCGGCGATGGAGAGGCTGAGACTGTCGCCCTTCACCAGAGGCGTGTGCGGAGTGGGGAGATCGGGCACGGCCAGACCATCGACGAGGGCGTGCTGGGCGCAGTCGAGCAAGGCGGCGAGGGATTCCCGCATGGCCTGCTGGCTGGCGCGGAGAATATTCAGGCGATCGATGACCTCGACTTCCTGAATGGAGACGGCCCAGCGCACGTGGCTTTCGCTGGTGAGATACTGGTAAAAAGTATCCCGTTTTTCCGCCGAGAGGGTCTTGGAATCGTTAAGCCCGCGCGGAGCGCGATACTTCAGGAAAACGACGGCCGCAGCGACGACTGGACCGGCCAGGGGGCCTCGTCCAGCTTCATCGAGACCTGCGACCAGCAAAATGCCCTGCTTTCGGAGTGCGCGTTCGCGCCCGAAGGAGCAGGGCATGATGAGTGGAAACGTTTTAGGCTTTGGCGGCCTGTGGGCGCTCTTTCACCGTGGTGGCCGATTTGCCCTTGCGGTTGCGGAGATAGTTCAGCTTGGAACGACGGACAACACCTTCGCGCTCGATCTCGATCTTGGCGATACGAGGGGAGTGCAGCGGGAAGACACGCTCGACGCCCTCACCATAGCTGACGCGGCGCACGGTGAAATTGGAGTTCAGCCCGGTGCCCTTGCGACCGATGACGATGCCGGCGTAGACCTGAATGCGCTCTTTGTCGCCTTCGATAACGCGGGAATGGACTTTCACGGTGTCACCCACCCGGAACTCGGGAACGTCCTTCTTGAACTGCTCGCCTTCGATTTTGTCTATGATATTCATTACGGTAAAAACTGGAATTGTCCACTTTGCCTAAAATGAGCCATTTGGCAAGTTTTCTGTGAGATTTCTCTCACCCCACCAAAACGACCTTGCCGTCGGACAGGTCGTAAACGGCACCCACGATCTTGAGGGTGCCCTTTTGGACGGCCTCGCTGAGGATGGGAGTGGCGGATTTCAGAGCCGCGACGCTGAGGAGGACATTTTTGCGGATGGCGTTGTTCAGGAGGTCGCCGGGCTGGTGAAGAACAGACTCCACCGCTGGTCGAATCGCCTTGATGAGAGATGGGATATGACCGGGGAAGGTGGCTCCGTCCTTAACGGCCTTGATGGTGGAGTCGACGGCACCGCATTGGGCGTGGCCGAGCACCATGATGAGAGGGACATTGAGGACAGCGACGCCGTACTCGAAGCTGGCGATGGAGTCCTTGTTGGCAAAATTTCCAGCGACCCGGCAGACGAAGAGATCCCCCCGGCCCGTATCGAAGGTGTACTCGGGTCCGATACGGGAATCGGCGCAACTCAGGATGCCGGCAAAAGGGTTTTGACCCATGGTAAGAGCGGGCCGCTCGGTGATGAAATCGTGGCTCTTCATGTTGCCTGTAACGTAGCGGTGATTGCCCTTGAGGAGGCGGGTCAGGGCCTCATCGGGTGGGATGACGTTTTGGGGCCTGGGAGGAGCGCTGGGTTCGGCGGCACCGGCCTGGCGGGGCAACATCAAACCAAGGGCGGCAGCCCCGGCGAGTTTGAGGAAGTTGCGGCGTTCGAAGGAAGGCTGATGGGAGGGGTCATCACAGGATTGGCACATGCGTTTATCGTGAATGTACCCGCTGAATAATCAAGCTTTAGATTCCTTGAGAAGGCTAATGGCCAGTCCGCCCCCAAGGGTGAGCAAGAACCCCAGGGTCTGAAATACATTGGGCTGCTCTCCCAAAACAGCCCAAGCCAGGAAGATGGTGGTAACGGGACCGACCGAGGAGATGACGGCAAACCGCTGGGAACCCGCCCGCTGGAGCCCGATGCTCTGGAGAAGCGCCGGGGCGACCGTGCCAAAGATGGCGAGGATCAAGCCGATGCCGTAAAGGGCCGGAGGCTGATGCAAAAGCGCCGCGACAGGATGAGTCAAGGTGTAGTGGAGCAGGATCAGCGCACAGGAGAAACCCACGGCAAAGCCGGTGAAGCGCATGGCACCGACGCGCTGGATGGTCGGACCGCTCATTAAAATGAAGGCGCCGTAGGTCAGCGCGCTGACGAAAATGAGGGCCGCTCCCAGGATGGTCTTTTCATTAGAAACGGGGCTATGGAGTTCGCCGGTAAACGCGGTGCAGATGCCGACCCAGGCCGCGAAGCACGCGATCCACATTTTCCGACTGACCGACTTGCGCAGGACGAAGGCGGAGAAGGCCAGGATCATGGATGGGTAGGTATAGAGAATAATACGCTCCAGACCGACGCTGATGTATTGCAGGCCGGTGAAGTTGACGAGAGAGGAGAGGTAGTAGCCGACAAAACCCAGGCCGGCCAGGCGCAGCCAGTCGGAGGCGCGCAGGGGCGTGGCGCCGCGGGACTTGGCGAGGGCGATGGCGATGAAGAAGGGCAGGGAGAAACTCATGCGAAGGGCGAGCACGGTGAGGGCGTCGCCGCCCTGGGCATAGGCGAGCTTGGCGAAGACGCCCTTGGAGCAAAAGAGGATGGAACTTCCCGCGACAATGCAGAAGGTCGCGGCAGAGTGGCTGACGCGCTGGTCGGATGGAATGGCTGAGGTGGGCATAAAAAACAAAAAGCCCGCCGGGAGACCTCGGCGGGCGGGAAAGGGTTGCTGGTTTCTAGAGTCCGCGGTTAGCGGCAGGCCAAGCACTTCCGGCTCCGTCCGAGAGGACGAAGGGACCAAAGAAGGCTTTTAAGAAAACGGGCCATGGAGCGGAGGAGCATGGCCCGGGTGATCGAAGCAAGGCAAGATCATTCCATCGAGAGCGGCCTTTCGAGGGAGACTGAAGATTCCAGATTTTCGCGCGTGCATACCGGCGGCGAAATCTGGTATCCACCGCCACGATTTCGCTGATGAGAAAATTGTTTCTAACACTGGCGGTGGTTTTAGGCGGGCTCGGTTCGATGTCACCGAGGGCCTGTGCCCAGAACGCACCGGCTCCGACGGCGGCAACGGGACAGGTCCGGGATATTGACGTGGGCGTGTTTTTGGCGTCGCTCTACGATGTCAACCCGGCCACGTCTTCGTTCCTGGCGGAATTTTACATCTGGACCGACCAGCGGGCGACGGACTTTGATCCCCTGGAGTCGATGGTCTTTCCCGGCAGCAAGGGGCAGGAGCTGGTTTTTAAGGGAGTTCGGGAGGTCGATGGCGTGCAATGGTCCTTGCGCCGGTATCGGTCGACCTTTTTTCACGACTGGGATCTGACTTATTTTCCGTTCGACAAGCACCAGTTGAAATTCCAAATGCGCGAAGGAGCGCACCAGGCGCTGTCGTTTAATTTTCGACCCGACGTCAAACAATCGGGCATGGATAGTCACTTTACCGTGCCAGGGTGGAATGTGTCCGACTTTCACATCGGGATGGAGAATGTCACTTATACGACGACCTTTGGAAATCCGACGGGGGCTGAACCGGAGCAGTTTTCGTGGATCACGGCCACGGTCACGATGAAGCGAACGGCGTTCCTCCTATTTACCAAGCTGATGTCGGGCGCGTACATCTCGCTGGCGGCGGCACTTTTTGCGTGCCTGATGACGACGAGCCAACCGCCGGTGCTTTCCGGCCGCATCATTGTGCAGGTGAACTGCCTTTTCGGCGCGATCCTCAATAGCCGCGCGACCGATGCGGTGCTGGGGAGAGAGGATCAATTCACGTTGATGCAGCTTTTGCACGTGTGCATCTATTTCATCATCTTCATGACGATGATCATCACCATTCGCTCCCGATTGCTGGTCGAGAGAAAGGAAGAAGAGAAGGCCGTGAGGTTTGAGCGCCGCTGGACGGTAGTTCTGGCAGCGGCCTTCGTTGTCGTTAATATCATTTTGATCTCGGTGGCGGCCCTGTCGCCCGTCGAGGCCGCACACTAAACCCAAGAGACAGATACCTATGGACGAAATCAACGAACTCATGGCCAACAACCGCGATTGGTCGCAAAGCATGTCGAAGCGCGAATCCGGCTATTTTGAGAAGCTGGCGGCCCAGCAAGCACCGCGTTATCTGTGGATCGGCTGCGCTGACAGCCGCGTGCCGGCGAACGAGATCATTGGGCTCATGCCGGGCGAGCTCTTCGTGCATCGCAATGTGGCCAACCTCGTGTACGCTTCGGATCTTAACGCATTTTCCGTGATCGAGTATGCCGTGAAGGTGCTGAAGGTAAGCCACATCATTGTCTGCGGGCATTATGGCTGCGGGGGCGTAAAGGCTGCGATGCAGCACCAGAGCCATGGAGTGATCGACAACTGGCTGAACAAGATCCGCGAAACGTATTCACGACATCGCGAAGATATCCGGACTCTTTCCTCCGAGGAGCAGCGGGTGGACCGGCTGTGCGAACTTAATGTGATCGACCAGGTGAAGAGCGTGACGCACACCACCGTGGTGCAGGACGCGTGGAAGAATGGCCAGAGCCTCACCGTCCACGGCTGGATCTATGGCTTGAAGGATGGCCTGATCAAGGACCTGGGCGTGCGGATCGACAAGCTCGAGCAGGTGGCGACGGCGTTTCGTTTCTCCGAATTGGAGCACGATCACGAACCCGGGCACTAAGGGCGCGGATGCGCGCTGGCGTACCGGTCGGCGATGCGCTGCCGTTCGTCGAGCACGGACTGCATGGAGGTTTTGAGCGCGGCGACAATCTCGGGCGGAGTCGTATCCGGCGAGCCGCAGGAGAATGGCGGCTCGGGGGCGTACTCGAGGTAAAGTTGAATTTGCTTGGCGACATCCTCGCCTGCGAGCGCGGCTGTGGCCACCAGCGCGCCATCGAGCCCCGAAGTAACCCCGGCGGCAGTGATGAGGTGGCCATCGACGACGACGCGGGAATTTTGAGGTAGAGCGCCGAAGGAGGAAAGCAAGTGGTGGGTGGCCCAATGCGTGGTGGCGCGCCGGCCCGCGAGAAGGCCTGCGGCTCCGCAGATAAGGGCGCCAGTGCATACCGCAAGCACGAGCCGGGCGGTGGCGGCCTGCTGGCGGACAAACGCGAGGATGGCTTCGTCTTCCATCATGGCATTGATGCCGGAGCCGCCGGGAACGAGCAGCACATCCAGCTGGGGCGTGTCGGCGATGGCGAGTTGCGGGGTGAGGATAAGCCCGCGAGCGTCGGTGACGGGGCGGCCATCCGGGCTGATAATGAGAAATTGGGAATGGGGAATTCGACTAAGAACCTCGAATGGGCCGGTGAAGTCCGCCTGATCCAGATCGGGAAAGATGAGGCCGCCAATCAGAAGGGGGGAAGACATTACCGGATCCAGCGAGGAGCGTGCTTCAGTTTCCACCGTAGCCAGAGCCAGCCTTTGGGGCCATGTTGCTGGATCCAGCGGTAGACGAACCAGGAGACAACCATCGAGAGGACGATGGAGACGACGACGTCGGAAGGATGGTGGTTGCCCGTGACGATACTCGACCAGCCAATGAGGCCGGCGAGGATGAGAGCGGCGACCCCGAGCCAGGGATTACCGTAGAAGACTGGCCCGGCGAAGCCGAAGGCCGTGGCGGTATGGCCGGAGGGAAAGGAATTGTAGGCGGACTGGCCGATGGTGAGCTTAGAGTCTTTCCAGGGACCATAGAAGCCCGCGGCGATCTTGGGCGATTCCTTGGGCCGGGTGCGCCCGGTGGTGAGGCGGGAGGCATTGGCAATAATCCCCGAGAGAGTGGAGGCAACGAGGGCGGCGACGATGATTTGCGACCACTCGCGGCTTTTGAGCTTCCAAGCCAGGATGAGCCCGGCCGCGCCTGCCGCCATGAGCCAGGGCCAATCGCCATAGCGGCGGACCATGAAATAGAAATTGGATTCGTCACTCTTTTTCCATCCCTTGTCCTGAGCCGCGACCACCGCTGCGCGCACGGTGTCGTCGTAGTGGAAGGAGGCCCAAATGGCCAGGACGCTGACCATGGCCAAAAAGGCGATGAGCAGGCCGGGAAGCTTCCTTGGGGTGGGAGAGGGCATGGGGAGGGGCGGAGCGCTTATTTCGCGGAGGCCCAGGGCTGGTCGCCGTCTTTCATTTTCAGCGAGTTCATCACCACGAAAAGGACGGCGTCCATCATGTCGGCATTGGTGTGGTAGACATCCGTAACGCCGGCGGGAATCTGCCAGGTCGCGGCGGGGAGTGCGGGTGCGAAGGTGATATCCGTGATGTCCACCGTGCAGGTGAAGTCGGGTTGGGTGATTTTCACGCGACGAGGGAGGTAGCCGGGCGCCACCCAGATCTTGGTCTCGAAGCCCTTGGCGTGAGCGGCTTCGGCGAGCTGGGGCATGAGGCCGGCGGTGATGACGCGGCAATCTTCCCCGTTCAGGGTGTCGACTTCGGCGATGTCGGGATTCTTTACCGAGAATAGGGCAGGCAGGAAGATGGCCTGCTGGGCGGTGAAGGGAAGGAAGAGCGGGGTATTCTTTTTCGCGGTCGCCTTGGGCTTGGTCTTGAACTGCTTGAGGAGATACTCAACCTTTTGTCCTGGCGTGGCCCAGACCTCATCGCCGTTGCGGACGACGGTGATTTCTTCGCCGAGGACGGGGGCTTGAAGTTTCACCTTGTCTGGGAACTGAACGGCGGCCTTGAGGGTGGCGCCGGCCATCTGCTTGGGGAGGCGACCAGTGACCTCGGTCATCGTGATGGTGAGAGTACAGGCCTTGTTGGGGCTCTTTGTGTCGGCCAGGAGGATGGTCCAGAAGGGTTGGCAAATCTTGCCGATGACGTCGTAGGGGTTGTCGCGAGGGACGGAAGATTGGGCCTGGGCGAGGGGGGCGCTCGCAGCGAACAGAAGGGCAAGGCACGGTAGCAAACGGTGAATCATGGGCGTCTTCATACGCTGGAAGAAGCCTGTGCGCAAAAAGATTAGTGACTCGCGGGCGCCGATTGGTGAATAGTGCGCCCCAGAAAACATGGTTCTGGCTCTCGCGTTGCCGCTGGCAGATGGTTTGGTCTACACTTTTCAACAATCGACGATTGAGGGAAAGGTCGTACTGCTCGCGCTCTTCTTTGGGTCGATTTTCAGCTGGGCGGTGATGGTGACGAAGATTCGCTTCCTGAACTTCGCCAAACGGCAGTCGGAGCGATTTTCGGCGCTGTTCCATCGGGATCGGACTCCCTTGCGCATTTATGAGCAGGGCGTGCGATTTGAGGGATCCCCGCTGTGGGAGATTTACGATGCGGGCTGCTCCGAGCTTTGTTTCCAGATGCTGGGCTCGATGGAGGTGGATGAGACCTTCCGGGCGCGCATGGAGACGGCCGACAAGATTACCCCGGCGCAAATGCGTGCGATAACGGCGGCGATGGAGCGTGCGGTGGGCGAGGCGGGGCTGAAGCTCGAGTCGCAGATGATCATTCTCTCCACGGCGGTGAGCGGCGCGCCCTTTCTGGGACTGCTCGGCACGGTGTGGGGTGTGATGGATGCCTTTGGTGGCATAGCCCGCTCGGGCAGCGCCAATCTGGCGGCCATGGCTCCCGGCGTGGCGGGGGCGTTGATCACCACGGTCTTTGGCCTGCTGGTGGCTATCCCGGCCATGTTTGGCTACAATTTCCTGGTGACGACCCTGCGATCGATGATCGTGCAGGCGGAGAATTTTGCGGCGGAACTCGCCTCGGAGATTGAACACCGGTACGTCGAACACGGCTCCCGCGATCGGCGGTCCCACCACTAGCCATGCGCCGCTTCAGCAATCGCAACGCCATGCACACGCTCTCGGAGCTGAATGTGACGCCGCTGCTCGACCTTTGCTTTGTGCTGCTGATCATCTTCATGATCACGACTCCGCTGATGGAGAACAGCGTGGAGTTGGTCGTGCCGAGTAGTTCCACGGCCAAGAACCAGGTAAATCCCTCGGAAGTGCAGATGATCGAAATGAGCCGGGACGATACCTTGAAGCTCAACAAGGTCGTCATTACGCCGGAGGATCTGGAGGCTGAGCTGGCGGCCAAGAAGGCGAGCGATCCGGAGGTTTCCGTGGTGGTGCGGCCGGACCGGGATTTGCCCATTCAAAAATTTATCGGCGTCATGGACATCCTCAAGCGAGTCGGCATCGGCCGGGTCGGGGTGATGACTCGCCCCGAGGAAAACGCGCCCGCCTCGGCCAATTGACCGATGGAGGAAGGGAATTTCCGGCGCAACGTCATCATCGTTGCGATTTTTCACATACTTTTAATCGCGGCGTTGTTCTATTTCACCACGAGAGAGGTCAAGCAGCCGGCGGGGGAGGTGGTTTGGATGGATCCGGGTTCCTTTTCCCAGGCGACTGAGACGATCAAATCGGTCGCGCCCACGAGTACGCCGGAGCCGACTCCCAAGGAGGAGCCCACGCCGGAGCCGACCCCAGTTCCAACGCCCGAGCCGATGCCGACGCCGGAGCCAACTCCACCGCCGCCACCTCCCACACCGGAGCCGACGCCGATCGAAAATACCATTCCGCTGGAGACACCCACTCCCACGCCTACGCCAAAGCCGACCCCGACTCCCACGCCGAAACCGACGGCTACGCCGACGCCAAAGCCTACAGCTACGCCTACTCCGAAGCCGAGTGTGAGCCCGACGCCGAAACCGAGTCCCAAGCCGACGCCGAAGCCTTCACCAAAACCGTCTGTTTCGCCGAAGCCGTCGCCCAAACCGTCGGCTTCGCCATCTCCCAAGGCTTCGCCAAAAGCGAGTCCCAAGCCATCGGCCTCGCCGAAGGAGAAGGATGCAGAGGAGGCCCACTCCAAGGCCTCGCCTTCGCCCAATGCCAAAAGTTCCAATGCGACCTCGAAGGGCTCGGGCGAAACCAAGTCGGGGGACGGGACGTCGAGCAAGTCGAGCGGGCAGGGGAACGCGACGCAATTTGGCTGGTACCACGAATTGATTCACGACCGCTTTTACAGCCAGTGGGAACAGCCGACGTCGGTGATCGATAGCTCCAAGGCCTTTGCGTGCACGCTGCAAATCCATATCGAGAAAGATGGGAAAATTGGCGAGGTGAAGATCGTGAAATCGAGCGGCAATGTGCTGATGGATAACTCCGTGATCGAGGCCGCGCACCGAGTGCTGCAGATTGATCCGCTCCCGGCGGGGCTGGGTTCAAGCAATGGGTATACGGTGAATATCAACTTTGAGCTCCAGTAAAATGAAGGCGCAGGCACGCGGGCAGCGAGCGGCGCGCGATCTCTTGCTCGACCAACCCTCCATTGCCGCCTAACAATCCCCTAATGCCCGACGCTGCCAACAAAGTCCTTGAGATTGAGGGAGAGTCCTCGGGCAAGCGTCTCAAGTTTACCGGGCGGCTGGATGTGGACAGTGTCCCGGCGATTTGGGACAAGGCGATCCAAGCGGCGGACAAGGCCAAGATCGACGCTTCTGGTCTGGATTATTGCGATGGAGCCGGGCTGGCCCTGCTGTGGGAAGTGCAGAAACGCGGCGGGGGCAAGATCGAAGGGCTGAAACCGGAGATGAGCAAGCTCCTGGAGTCGTTCTCCGAGGGGGAGGGCACCAAGGAGGAGGAGGCCCGGAAGAAGCCGGAATCGGGGTTGGAAGCACTGGGACATACGGGATGGAGCCTGACGCATGACCTCTACGAGCAGATCGCTTTTCTCGGAGAACTGACTGTTACTTTTCTGTCGTTTCTCAAGCATCCCCGGGCGCTGCGCTGGAATGATGTCTGGAACACTTATGACCGTGCGGGGGTTCAGGCGCTGGTGGTGGTGGGCATGATTTCGTTTCTGACGGGATTGATCATGGCCTTTCAAGCGGCGCCGGTGCTGCAGCAGTATGGGGTGGACCTGTTTGTGATCAACCTGGTGACGCTGGCGGTGGTGCGGGAGCTGGGACCGATCATGACGGCGATCGTGCTGGCGGGGCGCAGCGGCTCCGCTTTTGCGGCGGAAATCGGCACCATGAAGGTCAACGAGGAGATTAACGCCCTCAACACGATGGGTCTGGATCCCATGCGTTTCCTGGTCGCGCCGAGAGTGCTGGCCAGTGTGCTGGCTACGCCTTTTTTAACCATCTACTCGGATCTGCTCGGCACCTTTGGGGGCGTGTTTGTGATGTTGTGCCGGGGGTTTCCTCCGATCGCCCTGTGGCGGCAACTCGTGGGGGCTGTGACCATCGATGATGTGATGGCGGGGTTGATCAAGTCGTTTGTCTTCGGCGCGCTGGTGGCGGCGGTTGGCTGCCTGCGCGGCCTGCAAACCGCATCCGGGGCCAGCGCGGTAGGTGTCTCGACGACCCGGTCGGTGGTGAGCGGCATCTTCCTGATTGTGGTGGTGGATGCCATTTTTGCCGTGGTTTATTACGCCATAGGATTTTGAGATGGGAGACGACAAGACCATCATTGAAGTGAAAGACCTGACGGCAGGTTATGGCGACGCTGTGATCCTGAAGGACATCTCCTTCAAGGTGGAGACAGGGGAGATCTTCGTGATCCTGGGCGGCTCCGGATGTGGCAAAAGCACGCTGATGAAGCACATGATTGGGCTTTATCCGCTCATCAAGGGGGAGATTCTGATCGGAGGGGAAGATCTAAATGGCGCCACCGGCGAGGACCGGGAGCGCATCCTGCGGCGGTTTGGGGTGATGTATCAGAGCGGGGCGCTTTTTGGATCGATGACTCTGCGCGAGAATGTGGAGCTGGCCATGGAGGAATTTACCACGCTGCCTCCCGATGCCCGAAAATCGATCGCGAGAATGAAGCTGAAACTCGTCGGACTCGATGGATTTGAAGATCACCTGCCATCGGCCGTGAGCGGCGGCATGCAGAAGCGGGCGGCCATTGCCCGGGCGATGGCGCTGGACCCGGCGGTGCTGTTTCTGGACGAACCCTCGGCGGGCCTCGACCCGGTGACTTCGGCGGAGTTGGATGCGTTGGTCCTTCGGCTGAGGGAAGCGCTGGGCGTGACCTTTGTCATTGTCACCCACGAACTCCCCAGTATCTATGCGGTAGCGGATCGAGTCATTATGCTCGATCGCGAAAAGAAGGGGATCATTGCCGAAGGTGCGCCGAAAGACCTGCGGGATAATTCCAAGGATACTTTTGTGCGTAAATTTTTCTTAAGGGAGGCAGCATGAGTGCGAAACCAAATTATTTCCGGATCGGCCTGTTTATCGTGATCGGCATTGCGATCATGGTAGGCACCCTGATTGCGCTGGGCGTCGGCCAGTTCTTCAAGCCGCGCATCTATATTGAGACGTATGTCGACGGAACGGTGCAGGGCGTGGATGTGGGAACACCGGTGAAGTTTCGCGGCGTGCAGATTGGCAAGGTCAGCGATATTAATTTCACCTTCAACGAGTACGGGGCGCCCGGCCAGGTGGATCGCTACAACTATGTGACGATCCTGATGGAGATTCAGAAGGAAATGTTCCCGGGAATGTTCAAGGAGAACCTGACTTCGCTGATCGAGAAGAATGTGAAGCAAGGCATGCGCGCGCGGATCGAGCCGCTGGGCATTACGGGGTCGAATTATATTGAGATCAACTACGTGACCGACCCGGCGCAATTTCCGGCGCTCGAGGTGGATTGGAAGCCGCATTATTACTACATCCCATCGGCCCCGGGGCAGCTCACGAACATCCTCGATTCGATGAACAACATCATGCGGCAGGTCGAGCAGCTCAACCTGAGCGGCATGAGCAAGAGCGTGACCGATGTGCTCGACAATCTCAATAAAGCCATCACCGACGCGCAGGTATCCAAGTTGAGTTCGGACATGCAGCAGCTCATGACCCAGATCAAGAGTGCGATCGACTCGGCCAATATTGGCCCGCTCAGCGATGATGCGCGCAAGCTGCTGGCTTCGCTGGAGAAATCGAATGCCGATCTGCAAAAAATCCTCAAGAACATCGAGCCGGCCAGCCGCCTGAATGCGGAGCAGATCAAGTCGATCGTGAGCAGCCTGAAGGTGACGACGGATAATTTCGCGCAGTTCAGCGCGGAGGTGAAGGCCAAGCCGTCGCTACTGCTCTGGGGAACGCCGAAAGCCCAGCCGACAGCAACGCCGACTCCGCGTAAATCAAGATAGGAAGCGCTGAGTAAGACGCGATTGTGGCGCGGGGGCAGGTGACCTGAGTAAATTGGCTGCGACCCCTTTCGGGGTCGGATATCTTTTTAGGAAATTACAGGGGATGTCGCCCGGCAAGCGGGCTCAATCCCCTGCTACTGTGGCTGGGATGCCTTCAGCATCCGGAGGCCTTGTATTGTTCAACGTTTCCGTAGGGTGAGATATTTTCACGAGAGGCTTGCGTGTGGGCCTTGCTTGGCCCTAGGAAATTTCCAATGTCCTTAATGGTCTCTCCTGTGGCCCGGGTTCTCCTGCCGGTG
>FTCB01000455.1_pt1 | contig 34292 bp, 34 predicted proteins | sample 1639431 | NCBI WGS metagenome assembly FTCB01 (sample SAMEA3914864, study PRJEB12502) | metagenome | biome: forest; material: soil | place: USA | collected 2012-03-12 | depth 0.3 m
ATACAGAAGCAGGACGGGAATTCCGGCGATATATTTCGCTCCGGCCATTCCAGTGATCCCCCAAAGCTGTAACAAAATAAATCCGACCAAAAGATAACTGATATATTCCCGGCGGGTCCGGCAAAGAAGGCATATCACGGACACTGGAATGATGTAGAAAAGAAGCGCACCTACCCATTCCATGAGCGCACCATCGTTCCAAATAAGAAGAGTGTAAATCTGAAACGGAAGCCCGACACGGCCAATTTCCCCGTCGGTCGAGCCACCCCCCGAAAAAGGCAGATATCCAGACTGGCGTAATTCGCACTCAGGCCTTTTCCTTCCCTTCATGATCGTTCGCGCTGCCCAAAAATCCGACCTGCCAGCCCTTATGGAACTGATCCGGGCCAAGGCCGAATTCGATGGCTGCCTGGGGTCGCTCAAGGTTACGGCCGAATCCTTGCACGATGCCCTGTTCCAATCGCAGCCCCTCGCCTATGCCCTGGTCGCCGAAGTTGACGGCCACCTCGTTGGAATGGCGACCTACTACGCGATCTTCTCGTGCTTCATCGCCCGGCCCGGCCTCTGGCTCGATGATCTTTTTGTCTACGAGCATGCGCGGGGTTTGGGCCTTGGGGAGGCTCTCATGCGACAGTTGTGTACCATCGCGAAACAGGGCGGTTGCGCCCGCGTGGACTGGCTTGTTTCGAGCCTCAACGAACGAGGCCAGAAGTTCTACCGCCGGATCGGCGCAACCATCTCCGAAAAGTCGCGCCTGGCCCGCCTCACCGAGACCCAAATTAACGCCCTGGCCACCGTGGCGTAACCGGGCGAGTCCGCGATCGGGAGGTTTTTCGCGAAAGAATCGAATCCGGCCATTTCCCCCCTCGAAAGGAACCTCTTATCTGGGGCTTGCCAAGGAGCGTTCTCCCTCGTAAACACGAACGCAACATATGAAGAAGATCGAGGCCATTATTAAACCCTTCAAGATGGAAGACGTGAAAGAAGCGTTGGCCGAGGTGGGTATCGAGGGAATGACCGTGAGCGAAGTCAAGGGCTTCGGTCGCCAAAAGGGTCATACCGAGATCTATCGCGGCAGCGAGTACACCGTCGACTTTCTTCCCAAGGTCAAATTTGAGATCGTCGTCTCCGACGCCCTCGTGGACAAGGCCGTGAAGGCCATCTCCGAGTCCGCCAAAACCGGCAAGATCGGTGACGGCAAGATCTTCGTTCTGCCCATCGAGAACGCCATCCGTATCCGCACCGAAGAGACCGGCGAAAGCGCAATCTAACGCCTCCCGGGTTTCTCATCGATGCCGCACTGGCTGATCGCCGTCATCCTCGGCCTGGTCGAGGGTCTCACCGAATTCATCCCGGTTTCCTCCACCGGGCATCTGCTCATCACCGAGCACCTCCTGAACATTGGGGAATCCGATTTCTTTAGATCGGAACTCTTCAATGTCGTGATCCAATGCGGCGCGGTCATCGCCGTTCTGCCGCTCTTCCGCAAGCGCATCGAGATGATGCTTCAGTGGAACAATCCCGCCAGCCGGGATCTGGCCCTCAAGGTTTTTGTGGCCTTCTTTTTCACCGGCCTCTTCGGTTTTATCCTGAAAAAGCTCCACCTGAAGCTGCCCGAAACCGTCCAGCCCATTGCCATCGCCCTCATCGTCGGCGGTATCGTTTTCATCGCGGTGGAAGCCTACATGAAGGGCCGCAAACACAGTGATTTTGTCAGCTGGGGAGTCGTCGTTGCCGTCATCATTGGCCAGCTCATCGCGGCTGCATTCCCCGGTAGTTCTCGCTCGGGCTCGACCATCATGCTCGCCATGCTCGTGGGCATCAGCCGGTCCGCCGGCACGGAATACTCCTTCCTTGTCGCCATTCCCACCATGCTCGCGGCCGGAGCCTATGAGATTTACGACGGCCTGAAGCCCCACCACGGCACTCCCGTGGAGCACCTTGTTCATATCGACTGGCCCATGCTCGCCCTCGCCACCATCGTCTCGGCGATCGTCTCCTTCATCGCTGTGAAATGGCTGCTGCGCTACGTGCAGACCCATTCCTTCGTGAGCTTCGGTATTTACCGGATCGCGCTCGGGGTGCTCTTGTTGCTCTTGATCAAAGGCTAGTCTCATGGAAGAGGGCATCCTACCAGATCTTCAAGCAGCCATTCTCTGCGAGGACGTGCGCTCCGAAATGAGCGGTCAGCAGACGCTCATCGGCGTGATCGGGGTCATTCCCGCCCCGGTGCTACCGGTGGGATTTTTCAAGATCTGCCTTTGGACGCGCTGGGTCGGCGGCACGGGCGAGTTCTCCCAGCGGGCCATGATTTTGAGCAGCGACGACGACCAGCCCATCGCGCAAAGCGAGATGCGCTTTGCCCTCCCCGAGCTGAATTCCCATGTGACCAACGTCCACATGTTTGGCGGAGTGCAGTTCCAGAAACACGGAATTTACCACATCGAGATCCGCCTGGACGACGAAGTGAAGCTGCGCATCCCCCTTCCCGTCGTCCCCGTCCAGCAGCACCCCCCGCAGGTCGGTTAAAAATCGATCCGCTCGCCGTCGTCGGGCAGATAGATGGCATCCACGCCCGGCAGTTCATCCTCGCACCGGTGCTTGATCCAGCCCCGTTTGTCATCCAGCGCAGGGTCGAGATGGGTGAGGCAAAGCGTACCGATCTTGGCCGGCTTCAGCGTGGCCATCAGGTCATCCAGCGAAAAATGCGCCAGTTCGCAAATGAGCAGATCAAGCGGCTCGGCTAGCACCGGGGCGAGATCGACCGGCGAACCCAGATCGCCGCTGTAGACCATCCGCTTCCCGGGCGCGGCAATTTCAAAAAGAAATGCCTCAATGCTGGGATCGCCCAATTGCGCCACGGTCCGCTGCAAGTGGGTGCTGGGATGCGGTGTCACGGTGAGATCTCCAAAAATCACCGGCGTGCCGGTCTGCCAGGCAAAAGTCTCCAGCGGAAAGCGCAGCAGAGACTCCGGCACGATAAAGACCGCGCGCAGCCATTGTCCAAGCGGCCCAATCAAATGCGCCGGCAAGCCGAGTGGCAGAGGAGCCTGCCTTCCCGCAATCGTCGTGCCCTGCAGCAGCATCGGCAGGCCACCGATGTGATCGGAATGCCCATGGGTGATCCAAACCGCATCGAGATCAGGCAGCGGCACGCCCAGATCGGCGAGTTTCTGGCTACAGGGTTCGCCTGCATCGAGGAGCACAAAAGCATCTCCCGCGTCGAGGAGAATGCTGGCATGTCCGCGCTCGGGCACAGTGCTGCCCGGCGCGGTCCCAAGGAAAGTGACGGAGGCCATGAGGCATACCAGCGTAAAAGATCGGCCGCGCCAGGCAAGGTTGAGTCGTGAAAAAGTTGCGCTATCCGCCTCGCCAACCCTAAACTTTGCCTCTAATGGGGTTCCTCCGAAAATATGGGTACTGGCTGCTGCTGTTCCTGCTGCTCACGACCCTCATCGGAGCACCGGGCCCGGACACCGCGCGCACCCGCCTCGCCGACGGCTTTGACCAGCCGGTGGGCAAGCCCGATGCCGAAGGCTACTACACCGCCCGCGGCTTCCGTCCCCGCTACCACATGGGCGAGGATTGGAACGGCCTCGAAGGCGGCAACAAGGATATCGGCAAGCCCGTCTACGCCACCGCCAACGGCTACGTGGTCATGGCCCGCGACATGCGCTCGAGCTGGGGCAACCTGGTCATCATCCGCCACGCCTACCTCGAGGACAATCAAGTGAAAGTCGTGGATTCCGTCTACGCCCACCTCGACAAAATTCTCATCAAGGAAGACCAGCAGGTCCTTCGCGGCCAGCAGGTGGGCACTATCGGCACCGCTCACGGCCTGTACCCCGCCCACCTCCATTTCGAGATTCGCAAAAACCTGAACATCGGCTTCAACCAACGCGGCTTCCCGCGCGACTACACCGCCTACTATTCGCCGGGCGCGTTCATCGCCAGCCATCGCAAGCTGACCGGCACAGGCCGCAGCGTGCTCGTGCCCATTCACACCTTCAGCATGGACGGCAAGGGCGAGGTCGCTCCGATCGAGGAAGCGCCCTCCCGTGGGGGCGGACTCAAGTGGCAGGACAGCGCCGCTCCGACCGCGACTCCCCGCAAACCCTCGCAGTTCAAGGTCAACCGTTTCGACGATCTGCTGTGAGGTCGGCAGCCACTCGCGCGATGAACCTACACGTCATTCAGCATATCGAAATTGAGGGCCCCGGTATCATCGCCGACTGGGCTCGGGAGCAGGGATTCTCCGTGGCCACGACGCACCTGTACCGCAACGAGCCGCTGCCCGATCTGGCCGAAGTCGATTTCCTCGTCCTCATGGGTGGCCCCATGAATATCTATCAGGACCGCGACTACCCCTGGCTCAGCGCCGAGCGCGCCTGGCTCCGCGAATACCTCACCACCGGCAAACCCGCCGTGGGAGTATGCCTCGGCTCCCAACTCCTGGCCGATGCCCTCGGAGGCCGGGTAAAGCAGAACCCCATGGTCGAGATTGGCTGGTTCCCCGTCCATTTCAGCGCGGAAGGGCGGGAGCGTTTCCCCTTTCTACCCGCCAGCCACGACGTCATCCACTGGCACGGCGACACCTTTGAACTGCCCGCCGGCGCCGTGCTCCTGGGCTCGAGTGATGGCTGCGTAAATCAGGGCTTCCTCTACGACGACCGCGTGCTGGGTCTGCAATTTCACCCGGAAATGACCCGCGAGGGGCTCAGCCGCTTGATTGAGGCCGAGGCGACTGGCGCGGATATGCTGGCTAAACCCGACGAGGCCTTTGCCGCCCCGCAGGCCCTTTTGCGACAAATGCTGGATGGGCTGCTCGCTTAAAAACCGCTCCGCATTTAGCGCCTCGCAGCTTCTTCCGGGCCGGTTAGCAAAATTTTCTTCCGGCGCCGGAGCACCAGAATCCCCGCACCTCCGATACCCAGCAAGGCCCAGGTGGCGGGCTCGGGCACAACGGTGAGGATACCGCTGGATTGGAGGGCCGAGGTGTCCCACGTCAGGCCGCCGCTCAGATTGGTATCGATGGTGAAGGAGCCGCCGTCGTAGCCTGGCGTACCCCCGCCAAAGACCAAAAACGTGTCGCCATAGGCCGGCGTGTACAGGCCGGTGATCTGCAGCGATAGCGTACCCCCTGCCGCGAAGCTCCCGCCGACGCTGAGTTGGTCGTATTGGCCGATTCCGGTCCCGCTGAATTCCAGCTCCAGCGTGGAGCCCGCGTGCATGGTGAGCGCCCCGGTGAGGGCGAGCAGGCCGGCTCCGTTCACGCCGGGCGCGAGGGTTCCTCCGGTTTGGATCTCGACGGCGCCGCCGAGGCTGCCCGTTCCGCCGAGAGCCGCTCCGCCATTCACCGTCGCGGTGCCGCTCACCCCGGAGCTGTCACCCATGATGAGCATCACACCGTAGTCGACATTTGTCGTGCCGGTGTAGTTATTGCTGCCGGTGAGCATGGTCGTGCCAGAGTTGAGCGAGGTCACGGTGAGTGTGCCGGAAAGGTTGGGCGCAAAGGTGAGGGCGCCATAATGGGTGAAATTCACCGCCGCCCGGCTGCTGCCGCCCCTGACGGCGGCCGCATTGAGGGTGCCGGCCAGCCCGCCGATCCCCATGCTCAGGAGGCCTGCTCCGGTGCCCGAGGCCAAAGTCAGCGTCCCGCTGCCCGCATTTATGGAGACAACTCCCGTGCCGGTCACATCCAACTCACCCGTGCCATTGTTGCCCACCGTCAAAGCCCCGGCATTCGTCCAGGTGCCACCGGAAACCCACACTGTGCCCACGCCCGTTGAGCCATTGCCTATGATGCCGCTGCTGCTCGACAAAAGGCCGTCGCTCATCGTCACGAGGCCGGTGCCGGCCGCGCCGACTGTCAAGGTCCCGGAATTGACCCAGGTGCCGCTTGAGATCGAGACAGTGCCGTTGCTGCCGGCCGCGGAGCCGATGGTGCCGCTGGTGTTCGTCATCTGGCCACCGCCAGTGATGCTCAAGAGGCCGGTGCCGGTGCCGCCAACGGTCAAGGTTAGGCGATTGACGAAGGTGCTGTTGTTGGAAACCGAGAAACTGCCATAGCCCGTGGAGCCCGAGCCGAGAATGAGGCCGCTGGTGGTGCCGCTGCCGCCGGTGACGGTAACGGAGCCGGTGCCGGAAGAGCCTACGGTCAAAACCCCACCCGAGATGAACCGGCCGCCAGAGAGCGAGACGCTGCCATAGCCGGTGGTGCCTGAGCCGATAGTGGCGACGGCGCCCGCAGTGAAGCTGCCGTTGCCGGAGACCGTGAGGGAGCCCGTGCCGGAACTGCCCACGGTGACGGCTCCAGAGGAAGTGCCCCAGGTGCCACTGGAGACGGTCATGCTGCCATTGCCTGAAGTGCTACCGCCCACCACGAGGACGCCGCTCGAGCCATTGCCACCCGTCATGGTGAGAGAGCCGGTGCCGGAGTTGCCTATGATCATGGTGCCGGAATTGGTCCAGGTGCCGCTGGAGATCGAGCCGCTGCCGTTGCCGGTGGCACCGTTGCCGAAGACCATGGCTCCGCCGGAGAAGCTGCCGCCATTCAGGGCGATGGTGCCTGTGCCCAGACCGCCTACGACAACGGCTGTCGACCCATTGGACCAGGTGCCGCCAGAAATCAGGACAGTGCCGTTGCCGGTGGCGCTGCCGCCGATGGTGGAACTGACCGCAGTCGTGACCATGCCGCTGCCGGAGATAGCCATGACGCCGGTGCCCGAGTCGCCAATCTTTAGTCCCCCCGCTGAATTGGCCCACAGGCCGCCGGAGACCGAGACGCTGCCGTAGCTCCCTGCGAGCGAGCCGATCACGCCGCCAACGGGCGTGTTCAAGGTACCGCTGGAAATCGTTACGATTCCGGTGCCGGAATTGCTCAGGCCCACCACGAACAGGCCGGAGCCGGAGTTGTTCCCGCCGATGTTGCCGCCGGAAATATTGAGCGTACCCGCCGAGCCGGCGCTGCTCCCGAGATTGAGTACCAGAAAGGTGCCAGTCACCCCGACTGGAGCGAGCGCCGTGCCGCTGTTGATCGTAGCGGTACCGGATAAGGTTGGTAGTGTCGCCGGAGCCCAATTGGCGGCATCATTCCAAGTGCCAGACGTCGCCACCCAGGTATTGCTCGCCGCCGAGGCCCGGGGCGCCAACAAAGCCAAAGCCAGCAGCGGCAGGAGGCAAGCGAAAGGGGCGACGGTTCCGGAATTTGATCGTGGCCGGGAAATTGGTTGCATCCTGCGGGTTTCTTGCAAAAACCCGCCGCTCGACAAGCGAGCCATGACGAATCAACCAAAATGGCTGACGAATTGCAGTCACTCCTTAAGTGGAGTAAAATTTCTGCGTCTCGAAGACGCTAAGCCAGCGCTTGATTCAGAGCCACCCAGTGGGAACGGCTGACCGGGACAATCGAGGAGTCGGAAAGAACCAGCTCGCGCCTACCGCCCGTGAGGTGAAGCTCCCTCATGGCGTCGCGGCGCACGATGGCGGTGCGGTGGACCTGCAAAAAATCGTCGGGCATCAGCTCCAGCCATTGCTTGAGCGGTCGAATGATCAGAAGATCCGTCCCGTCATTCAAAATCACTCGCGTATAGTTGCCCTCGGAGAGGATGTGATGAACTTCGCGCCAGGGAATGAAGCGCGCAAACGAGGCGCCCTTGAGAAAAACGACATCGTCGATCTTCGCCTTTTGCGAAGCGGCGCAAACCCGTCCCAAGCGCCGCAGTGTTTCCTCGAGCCGCTCGGGCCACACCGGCTTGAGCAGATAATCGAGCGCGTTGCATTCGAACCCGCGCACCGCATAACGGTCAAAAGCCGTGACAAACACAATGTGCGGCGACGGCTCTTCGACCCGGGCGACATAGTCAAAACCGGTTTCTCCGGCCAACTTGATATCCAGAAAAACCACCTCGGGCGAAAACTCACTCGTCGCCTGGAGGGCGGCATCAACCCCCTCGGCCTGCGCTACCACTTCTATCCCAGGATGAAGCGATAGTAAGCTCTGTAACTCCCGGCGAGCCGGCTCCTCGTCGTCAACGATCAAGCACCGCATCATGAACAACCGCTCCTTTCACCGGCAAGACCACCTGAAAACAAACCCAGCCCTCTTCCTCAATCCGAGTGAGATTTCCGGCCGGACCATAGAGCAATTCCAACCGGCCACGTATGTTTTCCAATCCGAGCCCTTTGCGCTCGCCCTCCTGCTTCCAAGCGCCGGTATTGGCCACTTCGATGCGCAACATTCCGGCCTCCACCTTGGCCGTAATCCGCACCTGGCAGGCCCCCTTCATCGCCTCCAGGCCGTGGCGGATGGCATTTTCCACCAGCGGTTGCAGCAGAAAAACAGGCACATTCACGCTCAATGCGGCGGGATCGACCTCCACCTTCAGTTGCAGCCTTTCGCCAAAGCGTTTCTTCTCGATGGCCAGATAGCATTCCGTCGAGCCGAGTTCCTCTCTCAGCGGCGCCAGATCCGTTTCCGGGCGATCCAGGGTCGATCGAAGATATTCCGCGAGGCCGGTCAACATCTCGCGGGCCACGGGCTGGGCCAACGGGATTTCGGCTCGCACCGAGTTGAGCGTATTAAAGAGAAAATGGGGATTAATCTGATACCGCAGCGCATCGAGGCGAGCCCGACTCTCGCGCACCGAAGCCTCCAGCGTACGGCTCTTTTCCAGCGAAGTGAGTTCCTCCGCCCTGCGGCGCTCGGAAACCAGTGCAGCCACGATGAGGCCGGTGGCAGCCAGCACCCAATTGAACGCCTGGGTAAACCAGATGGTCGTGGCCATTTCCGACGCAGGAATGGCGTGGACATGCCGGGCCACCGACGCAAAGATTGCAGCCAACACCAGTGTGAGCGCCACACTCACCTCCGCCACGCCAAAGCGTACCGCGGCATAAATCACCACGGGAAAAACGATGAAGGCGAAATTGAAGCCATGGCCGGAGAAGAGAGCATCGAAGGCGACATAACAGGTCGACAGGGTCAGCGTGGCCAAGACCAAGCCCTCCTTCCACCGGCTCCGCCCCACCCAGTTTCCCCGCGCAATAGAAAGGATCAGCGAGGTACCCATCAGCATAGCCGCGCCATTGGAGAGATTCCACTGGCTGAGCGCGCGCCCATATTCGCTCCAGGGAAAAACCTGGTTCAGGCAAAAATACGCGGGGATGAGCAGTGTGTTGATCAGCGGGGCTACGATCGACGCAATCAACAGCAGAGCCACCGGGCGTAGGCGATCCAACCGGCCATCAAAGCCACAGAATCTCTGAATCATCCAAGCCGCCAGGAGCGACTCCATCGCATTGCAAAAAGAGGCGAGCAAGGTTAAATCCAGCGGCTCTCCCGCGATCCAGTGCGCGGGAAAAGCATCCAGCAAAATCACCGGCCAGTAACCCCGGCCGAGCAGCAGAAGCCCCGCAAGATTCACCCCACTCGCCAGCCAAAGCACATTTTGAGAATGCGCCGGCAACCCCTGCGGCCACATCACCTGCCCAAACATCAGCACGAAAAGCACCGCGGCATTCGAGGCCACGGCAAACCCCGCCCCACGCGCCACAGCTCTTCCAACGCTAGTTTGGAACCTCAACATTCCCGCCCTTTTAGACCGAAACCGGGTTCATTTACCAATGGCAAATGACAAAGGCGTGGGCTCGGGGGCCGGCAATCGCACGGAACGAGCGCTCAAACCCTCCGCTTGTCACCTGCCGCCCATCCCTTTACAAAAAACCCTGTTGAGTACACCCGATCACCTCTTCCTCATCGCCGGCAGCGGCCGTTACCCCAGCCTCGTCGTGGAGGGTGCCCGTGCCGCTGGCGTTAAAAGCATCACCATCGTCGCCTTCACCGGGGAAACCGAGGAAGCCACCGCCGCCCTCGCGGACGACGTCCATTGGCTCAAGGTCGGCCAGCTCGGTGGCCTCCTCAGCGCCGCCAAGAAATCCGGTGCAAAGCACGCCATGATGGCCGGCCAGCTTGCCCCGAAAAACCTCTTCGACCTGCGTCCCGATCTGCGCGCTCTCATCATCCTGGCCACGCTCAAGCGCCGCAATGCCGAGACCCTCTTCGGCGAAGTCGCCCGCCAGCTCGACAAAGTCGGCGTCGAGCTCCTCAACGCCACCACTTTCCTGGAGGCCCATATCGCTTCCGCCGGTCCCCTGGCCGGTCCCAAGCTCAAGGCCCGCCACCTGGAGGATCTCAAATACGGCTTCGAGATCGCCAAGGAAACCAGCCGCCTCGATATCGGCCAGACCGTCGTCGTTCGCAACGGCACCGTCCTCGCCGTGGAAGCCTTCGAGGGCACCAACGAATGCATCAAGCGCGGCGGCTCCCTGGGCCGCGATGGCGGCGTGATGGTGAAGGTCACCAAGCCCAAGCAGGACATGCGTTTCGACGTCCCCGTCATCGGCGAGGCCACCGTGGAGGTTGCCAAGGCCGCCAAAATCAAGATCATCGGCGTGGAGGCCAACTGCACCCTCCTCCTCGATAAACCAAAAGTCTGCGCCGCAGCAGAAGCGGCCGGCATTACCCTTTACGGAATTTCAGCATGAATAAACTACGCACCGGAGTTGTTGGCGTCGGCCACATGGGAGTCAATCACGCCCGCATTTACTCGGAACTCGAGACTTGCACCCTCGCCGCCGTCTACGACCACGACCACGAAGTCGCCCAGAAGATCGCCCGCAAATACCACACCCACGCCGCGACCTCGCTCGAGGAATTCGCCGGCTTGGTGGATGCCGCCACCATCTGCACCCCCACCATCACGCACTACGAGATTGGTTTGAAGCTCCTCGAGCAGGGCAAGCACCTCCTCATCGAGAAGCCCATCACCGATATTCCCGAGCACGCCCGCGTCCTCTCCAAGCTCGCCGCCGAGAAGAAATGCGTCCTCCAGGTCGGCCACGTCGAGCGCTTCAACCCCGTCCTCGCCGCCCTCGAGAGCAAGCTCAACAACCCCCGCTTCCTCGAGGTCACCCGCCTTTCACCTTATCCGAATCGCAGCACCGACATCGGCGTGGTCATGGATCTCATGATTCACGACATCGAGATCATCCTCCACATCGTGCGCTCGCCCGTGGTCAGCTTCGACCCCGTCGGCATCGCCGTTCTCAGCAAGGGCGAGGATATCGCCAACGTCCGCTTCCGCTTCGAGAACGGCTGCGTGGCCAACGTCACCGCCAGTCGCATCAGCCGCGACAAGGTCCGCAAGATCCGCGTCTTTCAGGAAAACGCCTACCTCTCGCTCGATTACCAGAAGCAGGACGGCGTCATGTTCCGCCTTAAGGAGGGCAAGAAAGGCAAGGAGATCGTCCGTGAAAAAGTCGAAGTCGCCCGCGGCGAGCCCCTCAAGATCGAGCTCGAATCCTTCATCGAATGCGCCCAGCAGGGAGCCCAGCCCAAGGTCTCCGGCCAGGCCGCGACCGACGCCCTCGACATCGCCCTCGAAATCACCCGCCAGATCGAGGAGGCCGATCCAAGAAAGGGCGCCTTCGACCCCGAGCTCGCCAAGCTGATCCGGTAGTGAAACCGCGAACCATCTGGGTCGTCGCCGGCGAAACCAGCGGTGACGCCCGCGGCGCGGAGCTGGTCAAGGCCCTGAAAGCCCAGGACCCCAGCTTGGTTTTCTGCGGCGCCGGTGGCCCAAAACTGCAGGCCCTGTCCTCCGCGCCTTTCGACAACTGGACCGCCGAGGCCGCCGTGCTCGGCCTGTGGGACGTGCTGAAAAACTACGGCTACTTCCGCCGCAAATTCAACGCCATGCTCACGGACATCGACCGCGTGAAGCCCGACGCCGTGCTCTTCGTCGACTACCCCGGCTTCAACCTCCGCATGGCCAAGGCCCTGCGTGCGCGCGGCTACGCCGGCAAAAATATCTTCTACATCAGCCCCCAAGTGTGGGCCTGGAATCGCGGGCGCATTCCAAAAATGGCGCGCATCCTCGACCTGATGATCTGCGTCTTTCCCTTTGAGAGACCCATGTACGAAGCCAGCGGACTGCACACCGTCTTCGCCGGCCACCCTCTGCTGGAGGCCCTGAACCAGGACCGCATCGCGCAACCTCGCGAGGAAAACCTCCTCGGCCTCTTCCCCGGCAGCCGCGAGCGCGAAGTAAAGCGCATCTTCCCCACCATGGTGGAGGCCGCCCATCTCATCCTCCAAAAAAAGCCGGACACTCGCTTTGAAGCGGCCGCCGCGAGTGAAGCCCACGCCACCCGCATGCGCGAGATGGCGGGCTCGCTGCCCATCACCATCCGCTGCGGCACCGCCCATGAGCTGATGCAGCGGGCCACCGCCGGCATCGTGTGCTCCGGCACCGCCACGCTGGAGGCGGCCTACTTTGGCCTCCCCTACTGCCTCATCTACAAAGTCGCCTGGCTCACGTTCGAGGTGGGCCGCCGTCTGGTCGATGTCGATGGCCTCGGCATCATCAACATTCTCAACAACTACCAGGTCAATCCCCCACCCGATCCCAAGCTCCCGGCCAAACCCGCGCCGCATATCGTTCGGGAGTTCATCCAGCATTTCGCGACACCCGAGGCCCTCGCGGAAGAAGCCTTGCGCCTTCTGACCAAGCCAGACGCACGCGAAGACCTCTCCCGCCAGCTCGCCTCCATCATCTCCCTTCTCGACGCCGATGGCGCGAGCCAGCGGGCGGCGAAGGCCGTGCTCGACAACCTTGGTTAAGCCCCGGCACGATCCCGCCATGAGCGAATCCTTTCCCAAAGACCATCTCGAATCCCTCTGGGCTCCCTGGCGCGTGGAGTACTACCAGGCCGAGAGTCGGCCGGATTTCCTCACCGAGGCAGCGCAAACCACCGACGATGCCGCGCATCTCGTGGTCACCCGCAAGAAATCCACCTTCCTCATCATGAACAAGTACCCGTACTCTTCCGGGCACTTGATGGCCGTCTCGTATCGCAAGATCTCCTCCATGGAAGAACTCCTCGAAGACGAAGTACTGGAGCTCTGGCAGCTCTGCATCCACGCGCAGAAATTGCTCAAGGATTGCGTGCGAGCCCAGGGCTTCAACGTCGGCTGGAATCTCGGCAAGGCCGCCGGCGCAGGCGTGCAGGATCACCTCCACCTGCACATCGTGCCGCGCTGGGTCGGCGACTCGAATTTCATGACCGTCACCGGCGGCGTCCGCATCATCCCGGAAGGCCTCCGCCCTCTCTACGACCGCCTCATGGCCGCCCAGGCCGCCCTAGGCTGATCTGCGAAACCACGCCAGCGCTGCCTCATAGGCGTCCGGCGTATTGCAATCCCACCTCAGCCACTCCGGATCGCATGGGACGCGCACCAGCGATTCCCTATTGGCGTCCATCAATCCGCGCAGCCCCTCGGCCTGCTCATTGAGCGCCAAAAGCTGCGCCCGCCACTTCGCCCCGACCACGATCGGATGATCACGATGCGCCCCATCTCCCGGCACCACGATGCGCTCGGGATGCGCCGCTTCATTAAGCAGGCGATAAACGGCCGGTGGGCGTGGCTGATCGACCCCGGCGAGAAGAACGTGTTTCACCTCGCTCGAAAGCACCGAGGCGCCAGCCGCAATGGAGCTGGTCTTGCCCCGGCTGGGATCTGGATTCAGAGCGAGCGTTGTCTCCGCCAATCGGTCCCGCCAAGCCGCGTGATTGTGAGGGCCCACCACCACGATCGGATGCCAGCCACCCTGCCGAAGATTCCCCACCGTCCACTCCAGCAACGACTGCCCACCCAGCCAGGGGAGCAACGCCTTGTCGCGCCCCATCCGGCTGGAGAGACCCGCCGCCAGAATGATGGCGGCGTATTCCGGTTTACTACCCAATCACTTCGTCCAGCGCGCCAAGGAGCGCCGCAATGGTGTTGCGGTTGGCGTTGTTGCCCATCAGGCCGATGCGCCAGATCTTGCCCGCGAGCGGCCCGAGGCCACTGCCGACTTCGATCTTGTAATCGGAAAGCAACTTGGCGCGGATCCCAGCCTCATCAAAACCCTCGGGCAGACGCAGGGTGATGAGCGGGTTCAGCCGCGATTTTTCCGCCACCAGAGGCTCGAACCCAAATTTCTTGAGCGACGCGATGAGATGAGTGGCCGCATCCTTATGCCGCTTCCAGCGGGCTTCGAGCCCCTCCTCGAGAACCTCGGCCAGCGCCTGATGCAACGCGTACACCATGCTGATCGGCGCGGTGTGGTGGTAGGCGCGGGCCGCGGATCCACTGCCGACGTATTTGATGATCTCGTTGAGATCGAGATAGAAGCTCGGCACCGGCGCCTTGCGTTTGGCGTAACGCTCCAACGCGCGCGCGCTCACCGTCACGGGTGAAAGGCCGGGAGGACAGGCCAGACACTTTTGGGTGCCGGAGTAGGCGAGATCCACCCCCCAGGCATCGAGGTGCACCGGCATGCCGGCCAGGGAAGTAACGCAATCCGCCAGAAGCAACGCATCGTATTTGCGAGCGAGATCACCGAAGCCGCCGAAATCCTGATAGACTCCGGTGGAGGTCTCTCCATTCACCACGCAGATGATATGGGGTTCAAACTCCGCCGCCGCCGCCGTCATGGCTTCGAGTGTGGCTGGAGTGCCCCACTCGAAATCCACCCGCTTCACCGTGCCGCCGATCTTCTCGGAGACATTCGCAATGCGTCCGCCAAAGACACCATTCACCGCAACCAGCACACGGGTGCCCGGCTCGACGAAATTCACCATCAGGAAATCCATGCCCGCGCTGCCAGTGCCGGAGACGGGAAAGGTCACTTCATTCTTCGTATCGTAAACCTCGCGCAGCATGACCTTGCAGTCGTCCATGATGCTGATGAACTCCTTGTCCATGTGGCCGAGCAGCGGCATCGCCATGGCGCCGCGGACGCGGGCGGAGACATTGCAGGGGCCGGGGCCCATGAGGAGTTTTTCGGTGGGGAATAGAGCTTTGGACATAATAAGACTACGATTTTGGGGGTTAAAGGGGTTCTATCGGGAAATGACGGCCTCAATATAGCCGAACGGATCGTCGGTGGGTAGGAAGACCTTTTTCTGGCCCTCGGGTCGGCCCACCTTGGCGAGGTCGATATTGAGGTAATGCTTGTTGGGCATGGTCAGCTTGATGCTCTTGAGCACCGGGAAGGCTTCGAGCGCGGCCTCGCCCATCAGAAACAAGGTACGCTGCACGGAAGGGCTGTAGGTTTCCGCGAAGACCTTCAGCATGTGATTAATCACCTCGACTCCGAGGCTCTTGGTCTCTCCGACATAATCCCACTCGGCATCGAAGCTGGTGGAAAGGATACGGTCGTGAGTTTCAGGCAAAGTTGTGAGGTCGCAGCGTGGAAAGCCCGCGAAGCCGGATTGGGTCGTCTTCAGCACCACGAAGCCACGGATGCCGGACTTCAGCGTCTCCGCGCCGCCACGCTCCACGCGCACCTTGGAAAAAGGCTGGCCGTTGGCGTTGCGGGTAAAGGAATGCTGGTGGGGCAGGCCCTCGATATTCATGCGGGTCCACTGCTTCTCGCGCACCTCGACGTCGCAGGCGGTGAGATGGTCGTACTTTTTGACGAAGTGGCGGCCGACCGCGAGGGCGAATTCATCGCGGGTGGCATCCTCCAGATCGTGGGCCAGAGCGAGAATCGTGTTCTTCACCGTATCGGTGGGCACCACGCTGGAATTGTCATCACTGAGGTAGGATCCATCGAGGTCTCCCTCCAGAAGCGCATCCGCCTCCCACTCCGCCACATGATGTATGATTTCCTCCCGGGTCACGCGCAAAAGCCGCACCACCCGCTTGCCGTAGTGATTCGATTCCAGATTCATTTTTTATCCCTAGCGTCAAAGCGCTGGACAACAACGCCCTGACTAACGCATCACCTTGTATTGCGGATGTCGGACACCACCAGCAGAAAATGCAGTTTGGCGGATTTGAATGCATGTTCCGTCCAGGATTTCGTCGCCCGGTTTGGCGGCGTCTTCGAGCATTCGCCGTGGATCGCGGAGACGGCGGCCCAGTTGCGGCCCTTCGAAAGCGTGGCTGATCTCCACGAAAAAATGACCATGCTGGTCGCTCAGAGTTCACCCGAAGCCCAACTCGCCCTCATCGAGGCCCACCCGGATCTCGCGGGCCGCCTGGCCAAGATGGGCCAGCTCACTGCGGAGTCCACCCGGGAACAGGCTGCGGCCGGGCTCAGCCAAAGCGATGAGGCGACGCTGGCCAAAATCACCGAGCTCAATACCGCGTACCGAGCCAAGTTTGGCTTCCCCTTCATCATCTGCGCCCGGCTGAACAACGTCTCCACCATCATTGAGGCCATGGGCCAACGCGTCAGCAACGACCGGGGCGTCGAAATCGACATAGCACTAACTGAGATTTACAAAATTGCCCGGCTGCGGCTGGACGACATCGTGGAGGCCTGATCATGGGAAAACTGATTTCCGGAAAACTCAGCACGCACATTCTCGACACGTCCAAGGGAAAACCCGCGGCGGGCGTGAAGGTGGAACTCTTCAAGGTCGACGGCTTCGGTGAGAGCACCCTGGTGACGGAGACGAAGACGAATGCCGACGGCCGCACCGACCAGCCCATCCTGCACGGCGAGGCTTTTGAGGCCGCCACGTACATTCTTCATTTCCATATCGGCGAGTATTTCGGCGAGGGGCTTTTCGACGTGGTGCCGATCCGCTTTGTGGTGCAGGACGCCTCGGCCAACTACCACGTGCCGCTCGTCTGCACACCGTGGTCGTACAGCACCTACCGGGGAAGCTGATGCCGGAAGATTTTGCCAGCCGCGCGGCGCTCTGGCTCGATGAGCTGGGAGCCATCACCGATGAACCCGGCGGGCTCACCCGCACCTTCCTTTCCCCAGCCCAGGCCCGCGCCAAAGCGCTGGTCTCCGTTTGGCTGCAGGAGGCTGGGCTGGAAATTTACGAGGACCTCGCGGGCAACCTGATCGGGCGGCTGGCCTCAGTAAATCCCGACGCCAAGACCGTGGCCTGCGGCTCGCATATCGACACGGTGCGCAATGCCGGGCAGTACGATGGAGCCGTCGGTATCGTCACCGCAGTCCTGGCCGCCAGCGCGCTGAAGGGTCAGCCCCTGCCCTACCATCTCGAGGTCGTGGCCTTTTCCGATGAAGAAGGCGTGCGCTTCCAAAGCACCTATCTCGGCAGCAAATACTACGCGGGCCAGCTCACCGGAGCCGAACTCGCCGCGCGCGACGCCGATGGCGTAAGCGTGCAGGAGGCCATGGCCGCACATCGCCCCGCGTTTCCCTTGCCGCCGCCTCGCGAGTTGCTGGCCTATGTCGAGGCCCACATCGAACAGGGCCCCGTGCTGGAAAAAGAAGCCCTCGCGCTCGGCGTCGTCACCGCCATCGCCGGACAAACTCGCGCCCGAATTTTCATCGAGGGCAAAGCCGGCCACGCCGGAACCACTCCGATGAACCTCCGCCGCGACGCACTCGCCGGTGCGGCCGAGTGCGTGCTCACCATCGAGCAATACGCTACCGCCATGCCCGCGCTGGTGGCCACGGTGGGCGATCTGCGAATCCCCTCGCCCGCTAGCAACGTGATTCCCGGCTCCGTGGAATTTACCCTGGATGTGCGCGACGCCGATGAAGAGGTCCGGCGGAATTTCTGTGCGCGCATCACCTCCGAGCTCCAAACCCAGATGAGTAAGCGCGGGCTGGGCATTCGCATTGAAATCCTCCAGGAGGGCGCTCCCGTGAATTGCTCCGCCCCGCTCACCAGCGCACTGGAGTCGCTCGTCTTTCAGTATCAGGAACGCTGCCCGCGTCTCGTCAGTGGCGCCGGACACGACGCCGTGGCCCTGGCTGGAATCGCCGAAGTGGCCATGCTCTTCATCCGCTGCCGCGATGGCCTTAGCCACCACCCCGACGAATACGCCACCCCCGAGGACATCGGCCTGGCCGCCCAGGTGCTGGCGAAGTTTTTCTCCGGATTTCAAAAGCCATGAATGATCTCATCATTCGCGGCGGGCAGGTGGTGCGCGATGGCATGGCCGCACCCGCGGAGATCGCGATCAAGGATGGCCTCATCACCGAAATCGCTTCCTCCGTCGCGGGAAGCGCGAGCGAGGAAATCGACGCGCAAGGCGCCTGGGTCTTCCCCGGCTTCATCGACGATCACGTGCACTTCAACGAACCGGGCCGCGACCATTGGGAAGGACTCGCCACCGGGTCGCGCGCTCTGGCGTTGGGTGGCGGCACGTGTTTCTTCGACATGCCGCTTAACTCCGACCCGCCCGTGCTCAATGCCGAACGGCTGCGGGAAAAACGCGCCGTGGCGGAGCAAAAGTCGATTCTCGATTTCGCCATTTGGGGCGGGCTGTGCCCCGGCCATACCGACAAGATCAACGAAATGGCCGAGGCCGGCGCGATTGGGTTCAAGGCCTTCCTTTGCCATAGTGGCATCGAGGAATTCCCCGCCACCGACGCGAAGACCTTGCGCGAGGGCCTCACTCTGGCCAAGCGCTGGAATGTACCCGTGGGTGTGCACGCGGAAGCCCCCTCTGTGTTGGACGAGTACGCCGCTAGTATTCCCGACCAGTCCTTGCGCAGTTTCTTTGAAAGCCGCCCCAAGCGCGCCGAGGTGGAATCCATCCGCATGGCCTGCGAGATCGCCGGTGAGACGGGAGGCAAGCTGCACGTGGTGCATGTCGCCTGCGCGGAAGGCCTCGCCGAAATCGACAAGGCCAAAGCTGCCGGGGTAGACGTGACCTCCGAGGTGTGTCCTCACTACTTGCTCTTCGAGATCGAAGCCGCCTGCCGCATCGGCGCCCGCGCCAAATGCGCGCCCTCGATCCGCGACCGGGAAAACCTGGAAGCGCTTTGGGCCAGCCTGCTGAATGGCTCGGTGGACCTGATCGGTTCCGACCACTCCCCCGCCCCGCCGGATATGAAAACCGGCGAGAACTTCTTTGCCATCTGGGGTGGCATCGCGGGCTGCCAGCATGCGGCCATCAGCTTCCTTGGCGAATTCCACCGGCGCGCGCCCGAGCGGTTGCCTTCAGCCGCCGCCTGGCTGGCCGGAAGATCCGCGCAGCGCTTCAACGTGGCGAAACAGAAAGGCAAACTGGCTGTGGGATACGACGCCGATGTGACACTCGTCGAGTTCGCCCAGCAGCCTCCCGTAATGTCGGCCTCGCTGGCCTATCACCACCCAATCAGCCTCTACGAGGGCTATCGTCCGCTGAGCCGGGTGCGGGATGTCATTCGGCGGGGGAAAACGCTGGTCCGAAATGGGCGGCTCTCGCACGACAGCGAACCCGGCCGTTTTATCCAGCCCGAAGTCTGAAAGGCGCGCGCTATTTCGCGGCCTCGACTTCGTCCACCTTAAACGTGCCGGTCGTCTCGCGGAAAACCGGGAAGGCTTTATCTTTCTTGGAGTGAAGGGTCCACGTGACAACCTGGTGAAAGTACTTTTTGCTTTCCACCACGGTGACCAGGTAATCGACGTTCAGGCCCTTGATTGTACCGGAAAGAGTATACTGGATCGCATTGAGACCATTGACGGTGGTCTTTTCGCCCGGAGAAACCACCGCATCGGAGAGGGCCTTTTGCAGGTGGCCGACGATGAGCTTTCCGTATTCGTCCAAGCCCCCCCGAAAGTCGGAGCGCGCTTCGTTGAAGACGAGCATGTATTCCTCGCGCCCGGGTGCTCCCAGCTGGAGTTGCGCCTCATCATTGATTTTTTCCAGCGTCCGCCAATGCCCCGGCGCGGAGATTTCGATCAGGGAGTCGTTGGATTTGACGACATGGGCCACCTGGTTCGTTTTCGCCGCCTTCACCCCGGCCACCACTCCGATTCCCAGGAGCACGATGAGGCCAAGACCGGCGAGGCCACTCGGGATGAGGAGAAAGAGCCAGCCCTTCTTCTTCGAAATAATCAGCATGATTATGGAGAGGATGAAGGCCGCCGGAATCGCGAGCACGATGAGCGCGCCCACCAGAGCGCCGATCAAATGGCCCGCCTGATATCCCATCTCGTACGCGCTCGAAGTGTTCTGCATGCGCGGAGACTAATATCTCCTCATTCCCCACGTCAAAGCCAGAAGGTCACACGGAGCTTTTCCTAAGCCGGCCCATGCGCTAAGCTTTTTCCATCCCTCGCCCTCATGCCCAAACCGCCTAAAAACAGCCCCACGCTCAACCCGCGGATCCGCATCTACGTGGGCAAGGAAATCGCGATGGGGCCCGGCAAGGTGGATCTCCTCCGCCTCGTGGCTGAAACCGGCAGCCTGAGCGAAGCGGCGCGGCGCATGAAGATGTCCTACATGCGCGCGTGGCTGATGGTAAAGGTCATGAACCGCTGTTTTCGCGAACCGCTGCTCACGACCGAACGTGGCGGGGCCTCGGGCGGGGGAGCGCAACTCACCGAATGCGGCCGGCAGGCACTGGAACTCTACGACCAAATGGAGCGGCAGAGCCTCGCAGTCATGGAGAAGCCCTGGAAGGCCTTTCAGGCCATTCTCAAAAAGGAATAGTCCAGCCAGTTTGAGCTTCCCGGTTATATATTTGGCAATATAACGGAGCCATGATTTCCCTTCGCTTTCTGTTGGCTGCGTTGCTCATCGTCACCGGATCAAAAATGGGGCGCGCCGAGACCGTCGCCATCGCAGCCGCCTCGGACCTGGTCTACTGCCTGGACGATTTGAACAAGACCTACCGGGAAACCCATCCCGATACGGAACTGAAAGTCTCCACGGGCTCATCGGGAAATTTCTTTGCCCAGATCAAGAACGGCGCTCCCTTCGACGTCTTCCTCTCAGCCGATGTGAGCTACCCCCAGGCGCTGATCGACGCGGGACTGGCCGACCAAGCCTCGCTCTCCATCTACGCCGTGGGTCGGATCGTGCTTTGGACGAACAAGGAAAATCTCAACATCACTGCCGGTCTCTCAGCTCTCACTGGCAGCGACTTCAAAAAGGTCGCCATCGCCAACCCCGAACACGCGCCCTACGGCAAGGCGGCCAAGGCCGCGCTGGAGCACGATAAACTGTGGGACGCTGTAAAAGACAAACTTGTGCTGGGTGACAACATCTCGCAGACCGCCCAGTTCATCCAGACCGGCAGCGCGGATGCCGGCGTGGTGGCACTCTCGCTCGTACTCGCGCCCAATCTCGCAAAGGTCGGTCATTGGGTCGAGATCCCCGCCGACAGCTACCCGCCCCTCAAGCAGGCGGTGGTCATCACCAACAAAGGAACCGCAAATCCCGCTGCGGCAGGATACCTGACTTTCCTGCGGTCTTCTGAGGCGCGGGTGATTTTTGACAAGTTTGGCTTCACTCTCCCCAAGGAAACTCCATGACATTCGGGGCGGACCTCTGGCCCGCAGTCGGCCTCACCCTCAAGCTGGCGGCCACCACGACGGCGCTCCTTTTTCTGATTGGGCTGCCCATCGCCCACTGGCTCAACACCAGCAAGAGCCGCTTCATTGTCATCCCCGAGGTGCTGGTCACGCTGCCCATCGTCCTCCCGCCCACGGTAATCGGCTTCTACCTGCTGGTCACCTTCGCCCCCCAGACTGCCCTCGGTGGACTCTGGGCGAGCATCGCTGGCCACTCCCTCGCCTTCAGCTTCCCCGGCCTCGTAGTCGGATCGGTCATCTATAGCCTGCCCTTTGCCGTGCAGCCCTTTCAGGCTGCGCTGAAGACGATACCCGTGGAACTCATCGAAATCGCCAAACTTTGCGGCGCGAGCCGGTGGCAAACCCTCCGCTACGTGATCCTGCCCATGGCCCGGCGCGGCATCGGCGCGGGCCTCACCCTGAGCTTTGCCCACACGATTGGGGAATTTGGCGTGGTCATGATGATCGGCGGCAATATCCAGGGCAGTACCCGGGTCGCGTCCATCGCCCTGTACGACCAGGCCCAAAAGTTGGACTACCCGGCCGCCCACGGCACCGCGCTCATCCTGGTTCTCATTTCCTTCGCCCTATTGCTGGCCATGTCGCTTTTGCAACGCCGCGCCGACGAAATGCAGTAATTTTCGCTTTTTCCTTGCAGGTCTGGAGAAAGTGTCTCAGTTGAGAACCAGCTTCCCATGCCGTCCAAAAGGCCCAGAACGGATACCTGGCCCATCCTCAAGCGATTCATCTCCTACCTGCTGGTTTACTGGCAGAAGTTGGTTCTGATCTTCGTCTTGCTGCTTGTGGTTACGAGCCTCGAACTCGTAAGGCCCTACCTCATCGGGCGCATTGTCGACGAAGCCAAGGCGCAGGTTTCGTGGAACACCACCGTTTGGCTGCTCGCGATATTTTTTGCCTCGGTTCTCTTCCGCAGCGTCGCTCTCCTGGGGCGCAACTACCTCACTCAGCGCACCGGTATGCGGGTCACCTGCGACATGCGGGTTGCCATCTTTCGGCACCTGCAAAGCCTCTCCCTGCGCTTTTACGATGCCCGCCATACCGGCAAGATCGCGGGCCGCATCAGCACGGACACCAACGCCCTCCATCAATTGGTCACCGGAGCTTCCGTCAATTTGATCAGTGACTCGGTGATGGTCGTCTCCGTGCTCGGCTTCATGCTCTTCAAGAATTGGCAACTGGCCATCGTGACCTATGCCGTGCTGCCGCTCTTCCTCATTAACTACGTCTGGCACCGCCGCCGCCTCCGCGTCGAAAGCCGTCGGCACCGGCGCAATTGGGACAAGGTCCTGAGCTTTCTCCACGAGCGCATCGCGAGTACCCGGCTGGTACGGGCTTTTGCCACGGAGAACACCGAGATCGAGAGCTTCCGCCAGCAGATCGAGGCCGACTACGTGTATTTCAACCGGGTGGTCTGGCGAAATTCCCTGCTCAACGTCGGCGCCGATTTTCTGAGCGGCCTGGGCATTTTCATCGTCCTCGCCTTTGGCTCCTACCTCGTGATCGTCGCCCACACCCTCACCGTCGGGGAACTCACCACCTTCTACCTCTTTCTCGGTCTTCTCTACACCCCGATCACCCGCATCGTGGAGTCCAACGCCATCATCCAGCAGGCGGCGACCTCCCTGGAGAAAATCTTCACCCTGTTGGACACGCAGCCGCACATCCCGGAAAATGACCAGCTGCCGCAACTCCCGAACGTCGAGGGCCGCGTCACCTTTGAACACGTCTCCTTTGCCTACCGTCCTCAGCATACCACGCTGCACGATCTGCAATTCAATGTGGAACCCGGCGAAACCGTCGCCCTGGTCGGCCCAAGCGGTTCCGGCAAAACGACCATCATCACGCTCCTGGCCCGCTTTTACGATCCCACGGAGGGACGGATCTTGGTGGACGGCCAGGACATCCGCGAATTCAACGTGCACTCGCTCCGCCGGCAGGTGGGCATCGTGATGCAGGACAACATCCTCTTTTCGGGGACCATCGCGGACAACATCAAGTACGGACGCATGGGGGCAACCGACGCCGAGATGATCGAGGCGGCCAAGGCGGCCAACGCTCACGAATTCATCGCCAAACTTCCCCAGGGCTACGAGACCTGGCTCGGCGAACGGGGCACCCAGCTCTCCGGCGGACAGCGGCAGCGCGTGGCCATCGCCCGGGTGATTCTGAAGAACCCGCGCATCCTCATCCTGGACGAGGCCACCTCGGCGTTGGACACCGAATCCGAGCGTCTGGTGCAGGAGGCGCTTGAAAATCTGATGCGGAAACGCACCTGCATCGTCATCGCCCACCGCCTCTCGACCATCGTCAATGCGAACAAGATTCTCGTGCTCAAGGCTGGCCAAATCGCGGAACAAGGCCGCCATGAGGATCTTCTGAAAGAAAAAGGCCTTTACAGCCACCTGCATGAACTTCAATTTGCCAAGAAACCGGCGGAAGTTGTGACGGCTGCCTGAAAAACGAACGGCAGAGTCGGAAGCTTCCCCGGCTAAAGGATTTATGGAATCAGAAGCGAAGTAAGCAAAAGAGGATCTTGGTCATTCCACGCTATACCACCATGAAAGGCTATCAAGTTGTTGAACCTCCAGAGCTGAATCCTTTGTTGGTGAACGCAACATACCATACGTTTGCCGTAGCCATACTGACATGGCTTTGTAAGTCGCTAAAGCTGGAGTTGCGGGACTATCTCGACCAGGTGGATATCGATGTAATCTGTGTCACCTGCATGGGCTCTTACCCGGCAATAGGCATTCACTATAAAGACCCCGAGTGCGACGATGTCAGCGTGTTTGTTCAGACCACAATCAGTCGCCTTTTGCTGAATAAATCGGTATGGGAACTAGTTGGGTTTATTGGTGAAGATAAGACCGACTGGCAAATAGCGACCACAAACCTCATGAAACGCTAGCGGATTAATTTGATGAGCACACTATTTGGACATACCCGCACGACCGTCAAAGCACGGCACGCCCTCATCGCCCCCGACGGCCACGTGCCCAGCGCCCTCCCCGGCTTCAGCAAGGCGACCCCCTACTTCATGATCTCCCCCGCCATGGGCGCGGATCTCACACAATTACTTATCCGATTTGAAGCCAACGGGTTAGCCGCATTTCCCACCGACGGCATCGAAACGGTTTTGTATGTGGAAAATGGCAAGATCGAAGTCCAGATCGGTCCCAAGAAAAAGCTCCTCAAGGCCGGCGGCTACGCTTTCGCCCCCGCCGGCATGGAGCTGAAATTCACCGCTTCCGCCGCCTCCACCGCGACGCTCTTCCGCAAGTTCTACGAGCCACTCGCCGGCTTCGGCACCCCGGCCTTGATCTTCGGCGACGCCAACAAGATCCCCGGCCTGCCCTTCCTCGGCAACTCCAAGGCGCTCCTCAAGACCCTGCTGCCCGCCGATGATCTCGCCTACGACCTGGCGATGAACATCTTCACCTACCAGCCGGGGGCCACCCTGCCCTTTGTCGAGACCCACATCATGGAGCACGGCTTGCTCATGCTGGCCGGGCAGGGAGTCTATCGGCTGGAAGAGGCCTACTATCCCGTCACCGCCGGGGACGTGATCTGGATGGCTCCCTATTGTCCCCAGTGGTTTGTCGCGATGGGCGATGAACCCGCCAGCTACCTCTATTACAAAAACGTCAACCGGGTCGAATGAGCACACTAACCGAGGAGATCGAAGCACTCGCCGCCATCACGGAGGTCGAGCCGCCCGCCGTCACCCGGGTCATCTACTCCCCGGAAGACCTCGCCGGGCGCGAGTTGGTCAAGGGCCTCTGCCGCGAAGCCGGCCTCACCATCCGCGAGGATGCCATCGGCAATTGCTACGCGCGCTGGGAGGGTAGCGAGCCCTCGCTGCCCGCCGTGGCCACCGGATCGCACATCGACGCCATCCCCAATGCCGGAAAGTACGACGGCGTGGTCGGCGTGCTGGGCGGCCTGGAGGCCATCCGCACCTTGCAGCGCCGCGGCTTCCAGCCCAAGCGCTCGATCGAGCTCATCACCTTCACCAGCGAAGAACCCACCCGTTTCAACATCGGCTGCCTCGGCAGCCGCCTCATGAGCGGCTCGCTCCCCCTCGAAAAAGCGCTCGCCCTCACGGACAACGAAGGCCGCACGCTCGACGACTGGCTGAAATCCTCGCCCTACGCCCAGGGCGATCGCAGCGCCATCCTCCTCAAGAAAGGGCACTACCACGCCTTTGCCGAGCTCCACATTGAGCAAGGCCCCATCCTCGAACGCGAAGGCCTCGACATCGGCGCCGTCACCCACATTGCAGCGCCCGCCTCCTACCGCCTGGAGATCATCGGCCAGGGCGGCCATGCGGGCGGCGTGCTCATGCCCGATCGTCACGATGCCTTCTGCGGAGCAGCGGAGTTTGCCCTGGCGCTGGAAAAAGCCGCCTGGAATTCCGGTTCGTCCGACACCGTTGCCACCACCGGCATGATCCGCGTGCTGCCCGGCGCCATCAATAGCATCCCCAATCACGTGGAGATCGGCATCGACCTGCGCGACATCCGCCTCGATACCCGTACGGCCGCCTGGGACATGGCCACCAAGGCCCTGGAGGAAATCGCCACCCGGCGCGGACTCAAGACCACGCTCAGCACGATCAACGAAGACGCCCCGGCCACCTGCGATCCCGGCCTGGTCGAGGCCACCGTGGCCAGCGCCGAGCGGCACGGCTATTCCTACCAGCGCCAGATCAGCCGGGCCTACCACGACAGCCTCTTCATGTCGCGCATCGCGCCCACCACGATGATCTTCATCCCCTGTTACAAGGGCTACAGCCACCGCCCCGACGAATACAGCTCGCCCGAGCAGATCGCGAAGGGTGTGGAAGTGCTGGCTGACGTCCTCGCCCAAGCCTCGGAACAATGATCGCAGAGGCCGCGAAATCCTTCTCTCTCGTCATCAATGGCCAGTCCTTTGCGGTCAGCGACGCCTCGACCAACGAAAACCTCCTCTCCTTTCTCCGCCGCTCCGGCCTGACCGGCAGCAAGGAAGGCTGCGGCGAGGGCGATTGCGGAGCCTGCTCCGTGGTGCTGGTGGATCGCGACGCGAAGGGAGCGGCTACCTATCGCGCGATCAATAGCTGCATCGCGCTGCTGCCCTCGCTGGCCGGCCGCGAAATCCTGACCTCCGAGGGCATCGGCTCCTCCAAGCAGATGCATCCCGTGCAGGAGGCCATGGTGAAAAACTACGGCTCGCAATGCGGCTACTGCACCCCCGGCTTCATCGCCTCGATGTACGAAGCCTACCACCGGCCCGACGTCACCACGCCGTGCCAGATCGCCGACCAGCTCTGCGGCAATCTCTGCCGCTGCACCGGCTACCGGCCGATCCGCGACGCCGCGATGGATGTCTTCCGCAATCGAAAAGAGGCTGCCATCTCCGAGCCGGCCCCGATGGCGGAGATCAGCTACGGCACCGGCACGCAGAAATTCCATCGGCCCACTTCATTGGCCGGTTTGTTCGATTTGCTCGACGCCCTGCCAGGCGCGCGTCTGGTGGCCGGAGCCACGGAAATCGGCGTGGAGATCAACAAGAAGTTCTCCGAATTCCCCACGCTGATCAGCACGGAGGGCCTGGACGAGATCAAGCAGATCACCGCGACCGACACCCATTGGGAAATCGGCGCGGCGGCTACGCTCACCAATATCGAGCAGGTGCTGGCGGGCGAATATCCCTCACTGGCCCAGATGCTCACGCTCTTTGCCTCCCGGCAAATTCGCAACCGCGCCACGATGGGCGGCAACCTTGTGACCGCCTCACCCATCGGCGATAGCGCGCCGGTGCTGCTCTCGCTTGATGCGGAGGTGGTACTGGGCTCACGAACCGGGGAGCGAATCCTGCCCCTGCACGAGTTCTTTCTCGACTACCGCAAGACCGCCCTCCGCGCGGGCGAAATCATGCTGCGCATTCGCATCCCGCGCGCGGTCGCGGGCACGCGCAGCGTTTTCTGGAAAGTCTCCAAGCGCCGCGAAATGGATATCAGCATCGTCTCCGCCGCCTTCTGGGCCGACGTGGACGCCAGCGGTCTCGTGAAGGATGCGCGGCTCGCCTTTGGCGGAGTAGCGGCAACGCCTCGGCGGGTTTTCAAAGCGGAGGAAATCCTGCGTGGCAAGACTCTGGCGGAAGCGGAAGCCGATGTGTCCGACATCCTGTCGAAATCCTTCGAGCCTCTCTCCGATGGACGCGGCAGCGCCGCCTACCGCTCGGCCGTGGTGGTGAGCCTGTGGAAGAAATTTGTCGGCGGCGAGACCAGCTATGCGCACGACGAAGAGGTGACTTTCCTCGAAGACGCCGCCTGGCAGATCGACGACAGTTCGCGCGCCTTGCCGCACGACAGCGGCGTCGGCCATGTCACCGGCGAGTCGCGCTACGTGGAGGACACAGGCCGGCTGCGCTCGATGCTGGAAATGTGGCCCGTGCTCTCACCCTATGCGCATGCCAAGATCCTCAGCCTGGATACCAGCGAGGCGGAGAAGATGCCCGGCGTGGCCTGCATCCTCACCGCGCAGGACATCACGGGGCTGAACAATGTCGGCCCGAACCGCCACGACGAGCCCGCACTCGCCGAGGGAGAAGTTTTGTACAATGGCCAGGTGGTGGCCGTGGTGGTGGGAACCGATCGCGTAAGCTGCCGCCAAGCCGCCAAAGCGGTGAAGGTGGAATACGAGCGGCTCGATCCCATCATCGGCATCGAGAATGCCATCGCCGCCAATTCGTACCACACCGAGCCGCACCGCCTCGCCCGCGGCGATGTGCCCGCGGAACTGGCCGCCGCCCCTTTCCGCCTCACGGATGTTTTTGAATTCGGCGGGCAGGAACATTTTTACCTGGAGACCCACGCGGCGTGGGCCGAGGCCACGGACGATGGCGGCGTCTTCGTCAGCTCCTCCACCCAGCATCCCACGGAAATCCAAACCATCGTAGCCGAGGTGCTCGGCCTCTCGCGGCATCAGGTGGTGGTGGAAGCCCCCCGCATGGGCGGCGGCTTTGGCGGCAAGGAAACCCAGGGTAACCAATGGGCCGCCCTCGCGGCGTTGGCTGCCCGTAAACTCGGCCGGGGGGTTCGTGTGCAGCTCGACCGAGACGTGGACATGATCACCAGCGGCAAGCGCCACCCCTTCCGCGCCGCCTTTGATATCGGCTACGATGCGGAGGGTCGACTTCTCTCGGCGCAAGTCGCGCTTGTTTCCGACGGAGGCTGGTCGCTGGACCTCTCGCAACCGGTTAACGACCGCGCCCTCTATCACCTCGACAACGCCTATTACATCCCCGCAGTGGATTTCACCGGTCGCGTGGCCAAGACGAATACCACCTCGCACACCGCCTTCCGCGGCTTTGGCGGCCCTCAGGGCATGCTGGTCATCGAGGAAATCCTTGGACGCATCGCGCACACTTTGAAGCTGCCGCCGGAGGAAGTGCGGCAACGTAATTTCTACCACGGCGAAGGCGAGACCAATACGACGCACTACGGCCAGGAGATCGAAAACAACCGCCTCGCGCGCATCTGGGAAAAGCTTCAGGAAGAGTCCTCTTTCGCCAAACGCCGCCAGGAAGTGGACACGTGGAATGCCGCGCATCCCTCGGTGAAGCGCGGGCTGGCCATTACGCCGGTGAAGTTTGGCATTTCCTTTACCTTCACGCCCTACAATCAGGCGGGGGCGTTGGTGCTGATCTATCGTGACGGCAGCGTGCAGGTGAATCACGGCGGCACGGAAATGGGCCAGGGCGTGCACACCAAGATCCAGGGCATCGCCATGCGCGCGCTGGGCATCGCAGCCAAAGATATTCGCGTGATGGCCACACGCACCGACAAGGTTCCGAATACTTCCGCCACGGCCGCCAGTTGCGGCGCGGATCTCAACGGCGCGGCGGTGGCCGATGCCTGCCAGATCCTTCTCTCCCGCATCGCACCGATCGCGGCAAAATTGATCCACGGCCAATCTGGACGGCCCGTGGAGGCCGATCAAATCAAGTGGAAGGACGGCCTGGCCTGCTCGACGGAGAATGAAGAGTACTGTGTGACCTTTGCACAGGTGGTGGAGCGGGCGTATCACGAGCGCATCAGCCTGGCCGCGAGCGGGTACTACAAAACGCCGATCATCCACTGGGACTGGTCCATCGGAAAGGGCCATCCCTTTCACTACTACGCCTTTGGCGCGGCCGTGAGCGAAGTGGAAGTCGACACCGCCTCGGGCATGATGCAGGTGCGCCGCGTGGACATTCTTCACGACGTCGGCGATTCCTTGAACCCCAGCGTGGATCGCGGCCAGATCGAGGGCGGCTTTGTACAGGGCATGGGCTGGCTCACCAGCGAGGAATTGCTCTGGGGCAAGGCCGGCCAATTGCTGAGCCACAGTGCAAGCACCTACCAGATCCCCAGCTTCAGCGACACGCCGGTGGATTTCCGGGTGCGCCTGCTGGACGAGGCCGCGCAGCCCCGAACCGTCGGCGCGAGCAAAGCGGTGGGAGAGCCTCCGCTCATGCTGGCCTTCTCCGTGCGCGAGGCGCTGCGCGATGCCGTTGCCGCTGCGCTCTCCCCCGACCAGCCCGTGCTGCTGAATTCGCCCGCCACGCCGGAGGCGATTTACCGCGCGATACATCCGAATCTCTTCGCCGCACGATGAAGCGGGTGACGGACCGTGTGTCCGCCTCATGAACAAAGGCCTGCTTATCTACAATCACTCAGCGGGCTCACTGAGCGAGGATCTGCTGCCAGCGCTGATTACGGCCCTGGAAAATGTCGACGCCAAATCCATTCAGGAACTCGGCGACCTTTCCGATCTGGCGGATCGGGCCCGGGCCGGCGGATACTCCTGGATGGCGGTGGCGGGCGGCGACGGCACGGTGGAGAGCGTCGCCGCGGCCTTGATCGGCCAGGGCATTCCGCTCGGCGTCATCACCGCCGGCACCTACAATAACTTTGCCCGCAGCCTGAATCTCCCGCTCGATCCCATCGAGGCATGCCAGGTCATTCGCACTGAGAAGCCCCGACCGGTCGATGCCGGATTTGCCAATGGCAAACCGTTTTTCGAGTGTGCAGGCATGGGGCTCGACGCCGCACTGTTCCCCTATGGCGAAGAGATCAAGTCGGGCAATTTCGCGCGCTGGTTCACCATGCTGCGGCGGGCCTATGTTTACAAACCGCGCCGTTTCACGCTCACGCTCGACCGCCCGCTACGTGAGGCCCTTCAGCGGGGAGCGCCGCACGAAAGCCACCGCTATGTCCGTAAGCTTTCCCGCAGCGAACGCCACACGCTTACCACTTCCGCGCTGATGATCTCGGCCTCGAATGGACCGTATTTCGGCATGAACTTCGCGGTCGCGCCCGACGCAAAAATGGACGACGGCCTGCTGACCATTTCAATCTTTCGCCGGTACAACAAACTCGAGCTGTGGTGGCACTTTCTCTCCATCGCCCGGGGCCGCCGGGTCTACACGCCCAAGACCGTGACCCTCCGAGTGGCCAGGCTGGCCGTCTCGGCGGGGCGGCCGGCTCATGTTCACCTGGATGGCACGCCGGCCAAAATATGGCCGCTGGAAATCGAATGCCGGCCCGCTGCTCTTGAGGTTTTCCGGCCTGCCCTGGCCTAAAATTCCTGTTTCCCTCGCGCGGTTACCCTATACTGCGCGCCCATGCCGTCCGAAGCTCCCTCCACTCTCGACCTCGCCCTTGAAGCCAAGGCAGTGCGCCGCCAAGCCAAGGCGGAACTGGTCAGTTGCGCCATCTTTCTCGGCACATCGATTGCCATTTTCATCATCCTCGCCTTCCTCGGGGAAGCGCGGGAACTTCACGCTTTCACCACGCTTCGGGTCATTTTCTTTTCGGGCGCGACCCTGCTGATCGCGCTCCTGGCCATCGCTTGGAAGGGCTGGTGGCACCCGTCCCTGCGTTTCATCAATTCCGGCCTGCAAATCACCATTCTCAGCGCCTTTCTCTACGTCATCGTACGGGAGCGTGGTCCGAGCTTCGCCCTCTCCACCGCCATTCCCATGCTGTACTGCCTGGCGATCAGCATCACCGCGTTTCGCCTGAGTCCCCTGCTCAGTTTCTTTGCGGGCGTGCTCTCGGCCGGCGAACTCATCTTTCTTTACGCCTATTTCATGGTGCCCAAACTCACCCCCGAGATACTCGCGGCCAATCCCACTCTGGCCTGGCCCGCAGTGATCGCGCGAATCGTCGTGCTCCTTGCCATCGGTATTGCCTGTGCTCTTGCGGCACGCGCCCTGCGGGCCCAGAGCGAGAGAGCCGTTGCCGATGAAACCCGCATCCAGCTCCTTGAGCGCACCTTTGGCCGCCTGGTCGCCCCCGACATCGCCCGGCGCATCCTTGAGGATGACGATTGGATGAAGCCCGCCCGCCGCGACGCGGTGGTCATGTTTGCCGACCTGAAGGGCTTTACCGCCTACTCCGATGGCAAGAGGCCGGAAGATGTTGCGGAATTCCTGAATCGTTGCTGGACCGTGGCCGCCGCAGCCGTGGAAAAAAATGGCGGTGTGATCAACAAATACATGGGCGACGGTTTCCTCGCCATCTTTGGCGTTCCGCTTGAATTGGAGAACGCGGAAAAGGCGGCCGCCGAGACGGCTCTGGAGCTCCAGAGCAATCTCGCTCCCATCCTGGAAAAAGAAGGCCTCTCCATCTGTGTCGGCCTGCACGCCGGACCCATGATCGTGGGCGGCATCGGCTCCGAGGCGCGTTGCGAATTCACCGTCATCGGCTCTACCGTCAACCTCGCTTCCCGCCTGGAAACCTTGAACCGCGCACTCTCGACCAACTGTCTCACCAGCGAATCAGTCGCCGGCAAACTTCGCGAGGATTGGCACATGCACAGCCGCGGCGGCCAGCAGGTGAAAGGAGTGGCGGAACCGGTCGACGTCTTCGAACTCCGCGGCAAAAAAGAGCCCGGTTCTCCCGAGACTCCGCCTGCCGCAGCCTAGATGTGCCGAATCAGGACGTCTTCGTGCGCGTGCCGCACTTTGGGCAGCTTCGCGTACTTGTCATCTTCCGCGCGATAGCCGCTCGGGCAGGCCGCCACGGTAAAATAGCCGGAGCCTTCCAGCCCTAGAATCTGGTCGTACTTCGCGGGGTCGAGACCCTCCATCGGGCAGGTGTCCACGCCCAGCAGCGCCGCCACCGTCATGAAGCTGCCAAACGCGAGATAGACCTGGCGGGTCGACCACTCCCGGATATCCAGCGGATAGGCCGGCTTGGCGATGAAGCCGTTGATCATCTTTTCCATGCCGGCGAGATCCTCCACGGTCTTGCCGTGCAGTTCCGCCGTGCGTTGGGTGTGCTTGCGCACATGCTCGGGAGTGAGCGGATGCTGCACCGCGAGTACGACGACATGGGAGGCGTCGCCGAGTTGCTTTTGTCCCCACGAAGCGGGCACCAACTGATCCTTGATCTCCTGCTTCGTGATCACAATGAACTTCCACGGCTGAAGACCAAACGAGGAAGGCGCCAACACGAGCGTCTGCTCCAGCGTCTCCCACAAAACCGGATCGATTTTTTTCGTCGGGTCAAATTTCTTGGTCGCATAGCGCCACTTCAGCGCTTCCTTGATCGTTTCCGGCTCTATTCTCTGCATGATTTGTTTTGAGTGTTTACGCCCAGGTCACCTTGCCCTTGGGCTCGCGGATCACGACGGACTGAAGGAATTCCACGCCCTTGCGCAGGCCTTCGTTGGGCGTCATGAGGCTATCCTCGTGCTCCATGGAGAGCGTGCCATCGTACCCGCACATGCGGAGGGTGCTGACAAAATCGCACCAGAAGCTGCGCGGCTGGCCGTAGCCCACCGTGCGGAAGATCCAGGCGCGGTTCTTTTCGTCGGTGTAATGCTTGGTGTCGAGATAGCCGTTCACGTCGGCGTTGATGGGGTAGAGCCCGGTATCCTTCGCATGCACGTGGTGGATGGCGCCCTCCAGAGCGCGCACTGCCTTGATCGGGTCGATCCCCTGCCAGAAGAAGTGGCTCGGATCAAAATTACAACCGATCGTCGGGCCGCAGGCCTTGCGCATCTTGAGCATGGTCTCGGGGTTGTAGACGAGGAAGCCGGGATGCGCCTCGAAGGCGACCTTCACATAGTGCGACTTGGCAAACGCGGCCTCCTTTTTCCAATACGGAATCGCGACCTTGTTCCATTGCCACTCCAGGATCGTGATGAAATCGGGCGGCCACGGGCAGGTGACCCAATTGGGATATTTCGCGCGGGGGCTGTCTCCCGGGCAACCCGAGAAAGTGGTGACCACGGAAACGCCGAGCTTGGAAGCGAGCTTCACCGTATCCTGAAAAACCTTGTGGTGCGCATTCGCGATCTTTTTGTCGGGATGCAGCGGGTTGCCATGGCAGGAGAGCGAGCTGATTTCCAGGCCGCTGCCCGTGACCACATCGCGGAAACGATCGAGCTTTGGCTTGCTGGCCAGCAATTCGGCCGGCTTGCAATGGGCATTGCCGGGATAGGCACCGGTGCCGAGCTCGATCGTGTCGCAGCCGAGACCGGCGACGTGTTCGAGGGCTTTTTCGAGGGGGAGGTTGCTAAGAATCGCGGAGAAGACGCCAACTTTCATAGGGAAGGCGAATATGCCCCATTCGCCAAAAAGGTCGATGAAAGAGTGCTGACCGCCCTCGGCCCGCCCGCCTCTTTGAACTTGTCGGCCCAGCCATCGTGTAGCTACCTTACCCCCATGCGAGTCAACTTGCTGAAAACCTCCTCATTGGTCCTCTCTGTCGCCATTTTTTCGAGCGCCTGTGAAAATCTCTCTCCCGGTGAAAACGCTGCCGTCTTCGGTGGCCTCGCCGGAGCCGCCACCGCCATTCCTCTTGGAGTGACGGGGGTGAATCCCGGCATCACCATTCCGGTCTCGATCGGCGCCGCCGTGGCCGCCGGCACCATCGCCTATATCGTCGCCAAGGAGCAGGCCAGCGC
>FTCB01000812.1_pt1 | contig 33967 bp, 16 predicted proteins | sample 1639431 | NCBI WGS metagenome assembly FTCB01 (sample SAMEA3914864, study PRJEB12502) | metagenome | biome: forest; material: soil | place: USA | collected 2012-03-12 | depth 0.3 m
CCGCCGCCGCGCAAACCCCGCGCGCCTATTTCCCCTTCGACAACAGCACCGCCGACGCCTCGGGCGCGGGGTTCATCACCTCGGTTGCCCCGAGCGCCGGCTGGACCCCCACCTACAATACCGATCGCAACGGCGCGGTGAGCAAAGCTCTCGTTTTCTCCGGTGCGCAAAGCCTCCAGCTCATCGCCTCCAGCCAGTTGAACAACTCGAACGGCGCGCTGGGACTGCAAGGAGGAAACTCTTTCACCCTCAGTGCGTGGGTGATGTTCACCTCGCCGGTCAACGGCACCGGCTACAACACCATCTTCGGCAATACCGGCTCGGGCGCCGGCACGCTCCACGCCGGCTTGGGCAGCGCGACGGATAAAACGCATTTTAGTTTCGACGGCGCCAATGAGGCCAACGGAACGACTTATGCGATCAGCGCCAACGTCTGGTACCACCTTGCCTTCGTATACGACACCACGCTTACCGGCGGCAGCGGTACGGCCCCCGCGCAACGTATCTACATCAACGGTATCCCCGAAGTGACCCACTGGGGTGCGGGCAGTGTCCCGCTCAAAGCGGCCGATCTTCTCCTCGGCAATTGGAGCACAGTAAACGATGCCGCCAACGACTTGAAGGGACGCCTCGATGACGTCGCCATCTACAACACCGCGCTGAAGCCGGACCAAATCCAGGCGCTGGCCGACGGCGTGAGCCCCATGAGCCTCCCCACCGCGGGCACCTACAGTTCGCCCCGGCTGCCCGGCGTCTTCGGCGTCCCGGGCCAGTGGGGCATCCGCGAGATTAAAGGCTATAACGTCTCCACGTTTGGCTACGGCACGCTGGTCAACGCGGATCGCATCGCCAAAAATTACCCGCTCAATGCCGGCAACGCGACCGTGGCGAACTACCTGTCGCCCGTGATCAATTTCACGGACCCGGAAGGCGCCGGCAATCTCGGCTACTTCGCCGGCGAGACCAATTTCGCCACCAACACCGCGGCCGACGACAACAACTTGTTGATCGTCGCCCGCTGCGGCATCCGCATTCCCACCACCGGCGATTACACCTTCGGCTTTCGCAGCGACGACGGCGCCCGTCTGCGCATCCTCGGCAAGCAATTCAAAAGTTCCACGCGCATCGTCACTGCCAACCCTGCGGACCCCGCGCATAACGGGGACGGCTTCGAGTACGTCGCGGGCGCTGGTGACAGCAACACGCTTGGCGTGGTGAATCTTCCCGCGGGCGATTACTCGCTCGAATTCACTTATTGGGAAGGCGGCGGCGGCTCCGCCGTGGAAGTCTACGCCGCCGCGGGCAACAAAACCTCCGTGGTCACGGACGGCACTTTTAATCTCATCGGCGACACCGCCGTCGGTGGCCTGCAAATCGTCCGCGAACCGGACGTGGAAACCACGTTCACCGTCAACGGTGGAAGCTCGCTCTTCATTCACGGAGGCTCGCCGTCCACGTTTACGCTCGCGTGGTCGGTGGTGAATCCCTCCACGACCCTGAGCATCGATCAGGGCCTCAATCCGCTCGGCTCAAACAGTGGGACCAAGATCGTGAATGCACCCGCCGCGACCACGACCTACACGCTGACCGCCACGACGCCCGTGGCGGTGGGCAATGACGTGAACCCCAAGTCGGTGACCGTCTACGTCAACAGCGCACCGGTCATCAATAGCCTCACGGCGAGCGATACCACCGTCACTTCCGGCGCCGCGGTGACGCTCAACTGGAACGTGCTTGGCGCCACCAGCCTCACATTGCAGCCGGGCAACATCAACGTGACCGGCCTGACGAGCAAAGTGGTCAACCCAACGGTGGACACGACCTACACGCTGGTGGCCACGAACCCGAGCGGAACGTCCCAGCAGTCCGTGCTCATCGATGTCGGCGCACCGCCCACCATCAGCAGCTTCACCACGAGCGATGCCAATCCGCTCTACGCCCGCGAAGTCAATCTGAGCTGGAACGTCGGCAACGCCGACACGCTCTCCATCAACCAGGGCGTTGGCGCCATCAGCGGCAGCACCGGGACGGTCAGCGTGCTCCCGCTGGGCACCACGACGTACACGCTCACCGCCACGAACATCTATGGTTCCAGTGTGGCCAATGCGGTCATCAACGTGCCCACGCCCGTTGGTGTCACCTCGCCTGGTTTCACGGTGACCCGCTACAATTCTACAGTCGCGTTTCCATATCCCGGGAAGAGCTATTTGGAGAGCGCGGACGCCCTCATCGCCGGGACGAATCAAGCGGGAAACGTCACCGTGACCGGAGTTGCAAACATCAATTATGCGAGCGGCACCGACGGTGAATTCACAGGCAGCGCGGCTTTCCCCACTCTGACCTCCGGTCTCGGCACTAATTCGTGCGTCCTCAAGGCCACCGGAACGCTCGTGGTCAATACCCCCGGCACCTACACCTTCGTGCTGAACAGCGACGACGGCGGACGGCTGCGGATCGACGGGCAGGACGTGATCGTGGACGATGCCACCCACTCGCCGAATGCCAATTCCGGCCGGGTCACCATCACCAAACCTCAGGTCTCCATCGAAGTGGTTTATTACAACGACACCGGCAACGGCGAAGTGGAGCTCGCGTGGATTGATCCTTCCTTTCAGTGGAAGCTTCTCGGCGTGGTCACGCCTGCATCTCCGGTCGTGCTCGGCGGCCTGCGCATTTCGGAATTTCTCGCCGACAATGCGAATACCATCGCGGATGAAGACGGCCAGAACTCGGACTGGATCGAGCTGTGGAATTCCAGCAACGCCACAATCAATCTCTCCGGCTATTACCTCACCGACAACGCCGCCATCCCCAACCAATGGGCGCTGCCCGCATGGACGCTCGGGCCGAATAAGTACCTGATTGTCTTTGCGTCGGGGAAGGACCGGCGGCCCGCGCAAGCCGTCGCGGGCCAGGATAATCCAGGCACCGTGGCCCAGCCGCATCTGCACACCAATTTCACGCTGCTCAAACAGGGCGAGTATCTCGGACTGCTGAAGAGCAACGGTGCTGGCGGATACACCGTCATTCACGACTACGCCCCCGCCTTCCCCTCGCAGCGCGAAGACGTGAGCTACGGCATCACGGACGCCGAGGCCTACAAGGGCTTTATGGAAACGCCCACGCCGGGCGCGCCCAACGCGATTACCTACATCGATTTCGTGGCGGACACCACTTTCAGCGCTTCGCGTGGCCGCTACACCACGCCGTTCAACCTCACCATCAGCACGCCCACGCCCGGCGCCACGATTCGCTACACCACGGACGGCTCCAGGCCCACGCTGAACTACGGCAATATCTACACCGCCCCCATCGTCATCAACAAAACGACGGTGGTGCGCGCCGCGGCCTTCAAGACGGATTGGCGCTCCACGAATGTGGACACCAACTCCTACATCTTCATCGACGACGTGGTGACCCAAAATACGGCGCAAGCCGCCTCGCTCGGCTCCCCGACGGCCGCCATCAACAGCCAGGTGTTCCGTTACGGCATGAGCCTCGCGCCGGTGACCTCGGGCGGAGGGACCCTCCAATCGCTGAAAAACGCGCTCGTCGCGGCGCCAACAGTGATCATGTCCACGGACATCGGCAATCTCACCAACGCCAGCACGGGCATCTACGTGAATCCCGGCAAACACGGCCTGTTCTGGGAGCGTCCGTGCTCCATCGAAATGATCAATCCGGCGGGCACGTCGGAGTTTCAGATCGATTGCGGCGTCCGCATCCGCGGTGGCGCCAGCCGCACCGCCGGAAATCCCAAGCACGCCTTCCATCTTCATTTCCGCGGCATGTTCGATGGGAATTTGAAATACCGGCTCTTTGGCACCAGCGGCACGAACGACTTCGACCAGATCGATATGCGCTGCGAGCAAAACTATTCGTGGGCCTCAGGGAGCAACACGCAAAACTCGCTCATGCGCGAGGAGTGGGGCCGGCTGACGCAGCGCGACATGGGCGAGCCCTATCCGCGCAACGGCTACTTCCACCTTTACATCAATGGCGTCTACTGGGGCGTCTACAATTGGGAGGAGCGCACCGAGGCGGCCTACGGCGCCACGTACTTGGGAGGAAACAAAGATAACTACGACGCGGTGAAAAGTGCTGGTTCCTCGGGCAGCTACAACACCGAGATGACCGACGGTAATTTCGCCGCCTGGCATTCCCTCTACTCGCAAGCTGTCGCACTTTCGCAGGACGCCACGGAGTCTGGCCGAACCGCGAAATATATGCAGATGATGGGTCGCAACCCCGATGGCAGCATCAATCCGGCGTATCCGGTGCTGCTCGATCCGGACAACCTCGCCGACTATCTCCTCGTGGTCTTTTACAACGGCAGCTTTGACTCGCCGATGTCCACCTTCCTCAACAACGCTTCGAATAACTGGTTTGGCGTGCGCGACCGCGCCGGCTCCCGCGGTTACTCCTTCTACGTGCACGACCAGGAACACGGCATGGATACCACGGGCAACACCAGTTACAACCGCATCGGCCCGTGGGGGGATCCGAATGCCACCGGCAACAATTGGGGCCAGACGTGGACGGCGATCAACCCCACCCAGTATCGCAGCCGCCTCACGCTCTCGAATGGTTACTACTCCAAGAGCAATCCGCACTATCTCCACGAGCTGCTCGCCTTCAGCGCGGAATACCGCCTGCGTTTCGCGGACCGCGTGAACAAGCATCTCTTCAATGGCGGCGCACTGACCACCGCCGCCGCCACCGCCCGGGTGAACGAACTCGCGGCGCAGGTGGATCCCATCATTCACGCCGAGGCCGCGCGCTGGGGCTCCTCCTCGCTCAACCGCAACACGTGGCTCAACACCGCGAAGGCCACCATCATCAACTTCATCAACAACGGCGGCGCCATCCCATCCGGCCATCCCGCGCTGACGCCGGGTGACCGCACTTCGATTTTATTGCAGCAATTGAAGGGCTATCAGGACCCCATCGGCACCGGAAAAGCGCTCTATCCCGCGGTCGCCGCGCCCACCTTCAGCGCTCCTTTTGGCGGCATCGTGGAAGCCAATCATCCGCTGACGATCACCAATCCGAATGGCAGCGGCATCCTTTACTACACGAGCAATGGCAATGATCCGCGCCTGATCGGTGGAGGCGTCACGCCCGGATCCTCCAGCGCCTCCGCCAGCGCCCTCCTCACGCTGGCACAGACCTGCACCGTCAGCGCGCGGGTGTTCGACAGCGCCACCTCGACGTGGAGTGCGCTGACACAGGCGAACTTCATCGTCGGCACGGTCGCCAGCGCTTCGAATATCGTCATTTCGGAAATTCACTACCATCCCAATACCGCCGGCGGCCTCGAGGAATTCATCGAACTTCTCAACATCAGCAACGGCAACGTGGACCTGAGCGGCTGCCGCTTTACGCTCGGCGTCAGCTTCACCTTTCCCACCGGTCTGGTGGTGCCGCCCGGTGGCCGCGTAGTCGTGATCAAGGACACGGCTGCTTTTAACGCGGCCTATCCCAATGCCCCCGCCGGAGCCGTCGCCGGCGTTTTCACCGGCAGTCTCGATAACAGCGGCGAAGAGTTGCAGCTGGTCAACGCGGGCAACGCCGTCATCACCGACCTCACCTACGACGACGCGGATCCCTGGCCCACCACGCCCGACGGCGAAGGCCCGTCACTCGTGCTCAAGCGCCCGTACGCTACGCCCACCCCGGATCCCACGCTCGGCACGAATTGGCGCGCCAGCTATGTGCTCGGCGGCACCCCGGGCACCGACGACGCCCTGAGCTACTCCGCCTGGGCCGGCACCTACGGCGTCACCAATGCCATGGGGGATGAAGACGGCGACGGCCTCCCGGACATCCTCGAATACGCGCTGGGCACCAACCCGCTGATTCCCAGCCCTGGGTCGATGCCGGTCTCCGGGATCGGACAATTCGTCGTCAACGGCGTTCCCGGCAATTACCTCACATTCACCTACACCCGCGCCGTGGGCCGCGACGATGTCAGCTATTTCGTGGAAGGCGCCACCGCGATGAATGCTCCAAGCTGGGTCCCCGCCGTGCAGGAAGGCACCCCCGCCCAAAATCCCGACGGCACCGAAACGCTGCTCTACCGTTACCCCGACCCCATCACCCCCAGCGCCGCCAAACAATTCCTCCGCCTCCGCGTCATGCAACTGCCGTAGATCGTGGAGGGTGTAGGCCGCGAGAAAGTCGCTACGCCAAAATCCCTTTCACCACATGGCTCTCCTCCACACCGGTGAGCCGCACATTCAGACCGCGGAACTTGTACGCAAACCGCGAGTGATCGATCCCCAGGCAATGCAAAATGGTCGCATGCAGATCGTGGAGATGCACTGGATTCTCCGCGATGTTGTAGCAGAAATCATCGGTACTCCCATATTCCATGCCGCTCCGGATGCCGCCGCCCGCCAGCCACACGGTGAAGCTGCGCCCATGATGATCCCGGCCCGCGCCCGGATCGCCGAGCTTGCCCTGGCTGAAAACCGTGCGGCCAAACTCCGTGGTGAAAATCACCAGCGTGTCGTCGAGCAATCCGCGCTGCTTGAGATCTTTCATCAACGCCGCCGTGGGCTGATCGATATCGCGGCATTGGTTCGGCAGCTGCCGCGAAAGCGCGATGTGCTGATCCCATCCACGATGAAAGAGCTGCACAAACCGCACATTGCGCTCCAGGAGGCGCCGCGCGAGGAGGCAATTCGCCGCATAGCTTCCCGGCTTGCGCACCTCCGGCCCGTACGCCTCCAGCGTTTGCGCCGATTCGCGGCTGATGTCCGTCAATTCGGGCACCGAAGTCTGCATGCGATAGGCCATCTCATAGGCCTTTACGCGCGTCAGCGTCTCCGGGTCGCCAAGTTCGTCCGCGCGCAATTGATTGAGCTGCGCGAGATCGTCCAGCAACGCGCGCCGCTGCTCGCGGTCCACGCCCGGCGGATTTTGCAGATAGAGCACCGGATTTGCCCCCGGGCGCAGCCCCACGCCTTGGTGCGACGAAGGCAGGAAGCCGCTGCTCCACAGGCGCGAAAAGATCGGCTGGCCGGGATTTTTCCCCGTGCCTTGCGAAACCATGGCGATGAAGGCGGGCAGGTTTTCGTTCTCCGTCCCGAGGCCGTAGCTCACCCACGAGCCCATGCTCGCATAGCCGGGCTGCTGGTTGCCGGTGTTCATGTAGGTGATGCCGGGGTCGTGATTGATGGCCTCGGTGTGCAGGCTTTTCACGATGCAGATGTCGTCCGCGATGGTCTGCATGTGCGGCAGCAGATCGCTGATCCAAGTGCCGTGTTTGCCACAGCGCTTGCCGCTCCGCAGTGGCGGCACCACAGGGTAGGCGCTCTGGCCGCTCGTCATGCCTGTCAGCCGCTGGGTTCCTTTCACCGAAGCCGGCAACTCCTGCCCGGCGTGTTCGTGCAGGGTGGGTTTGTCGTCGAAGAGATCCACGTGCGACAGCCCCTCGCTTTGGAAAAGGCACAGGACGCGCTTCGCCTTCGGCGCAAAATGAGGAATCCCCGGCAGTCCCTTGCCCCCGCTCTCCGCCGCCGCGCGCGCGATGTTGGGATGCAGCAGGCTGCCGACGGCCAGGGCGCCGATGCCTCGGCCAACATCGCTGAGAAAGGTGCGGCGCGTGGCGAGCTGTCGAAGTTCTTCCAATGGATTCATGGCGGATTTAATTGCGGGTGACGCACTCGCTCAAATTCAAGATCAGCGTGGCGACTTGCATCCACGCCGCGTGCTCAGGCGCGGGAATGCCCGGGTTGCGGGGCGATTCGCCGACCTGCAGCGCCGATGCCGCGGCATCGGCATGAGCACCGTATCGCTGCCGTTCGCGGGCGAGGGTGCCTTGCAGCACCTTCATTTCAGCCGGCTGGATTTCGCGGGAAGTCGCCGCCTCGAAAGCGAAGCGCAGCCGCGCGGCGTCATCGCCGGCGTGGCCCAAAATGCGTTCCGCGAAAGCGCGCGCGGCCTCCGTAAATTGCGGATCGTTCAGCAGCACCAACGCCTGCAGGGGCGTGGTCGTGTTGCCGCGCGCGATGGTGCAGACTTCGCGATTCGGCGCATCGAAAGTGATCATATTGGGCGGAGGCGCGGTGCGTTTCAAATATGTGTAGAGGCTCCGGCGGTAGAGCTTTTCGCCATGATCCTGCACGAAGGTTTGCGCCGTGGCCGGCGTGCTCCCGTAGTGGCTCACCTCGCGCCAGAGATCGCCGGGCGTGTAGGGATTGACGCTCGGGCCGCCGATATGCGGCACCAGCAGCCCGCTCACCGTCAGCGCATTGTCGCGCACCATTTCCGCGGGAAGTCGAAACCTCGGCCCGCGGGCGAGCAGCCGATTTTGTGGATCGCGCTCCAACTGTTCATGCGTCGCCGCGGAACTTTGCCGATAGGTATCGCTCATCGCGATGAGCTTCAGCACGTGCTTCACATCCCAGCCGCTCTCCATGAACTCCACGGCCAGCCAGTCGAGCACATCCGGCTGGGTCGGCCACTGGCCCTGCGCACCAAAATCTGCCGGCGTCGCCACAATGCCGGTGCCGAAGAGCAATTTCCAAAAGCGGTTCACCGCCACGCGCGCGGTGAGGGGATTCGTGCGCATGGTGATCCAGCGCGCCAGTCCCAGCCGGTTGGGCGTGGAACCTTCGGGCATCGGCGGCAACGCGGCGATGGTGCCCGCGCTGACTTTCACTGTTGGCTGCGCGTAGTCGCCGCGATTCAGGATGAACGTATCGCGCGGCTTGGCCGCGATATTCATCACCATCGCCGGAAACTTTTGCGTGAGGGCCGTCACCCGCTCCTGAAGGTTCGCAAGGTCCACCCGCGTCCGCTGCAATTCCTCCGCGTGCGCGGCGCAATAGGTCCACAACGTGGTCTGCTGCGCCGGTGTGCGCTGGCCCGCGGAGACGCCGAGCAACTGGATGATCTCGGGCGGCAAATCGCTGTCGTCATCGCGGCCGGTGATGACCGAAAGCTCGATTTGCCCGGGAATCAGATTTTTTCCGTAGCCGAAATTGAGCTGCGCCGTGAGAAAGGGCGTCCGCGCAGCGTCGAGCGGGCGGGCGAAGGCCGCTGTCAAGCGCACCGGTCCATTGGCATCAAGCTTCGGCGACCATCCCGAATCATTGCGCGGATCGAGGCAGCCCGCCGGCGGATACTCCTCCTCCCAAGAACTCGCCGTGGCACCCGTGAGACGTTCCAGCTTATGAAGATTCACCTGATCGCCCGCCACCGTGTCCGCCGTCACGGAAACAGCCGTGAGAACGAAGGTGCCTTTGCCCGCTTTGTCGGTAAGCTTTCCGCTGCCCCAGCCGCCGCCCGGCAGATCCGCGGCCGGTTGCATGACCACACGCAGGCCGGTGATGGGCTCGGAGATTTTCGGAAGCTGCGTGGAAATATCGAATGCCCCGAGATTGCCAGCCTGCCGCAGGCGCACGCCATTCATCCCGGAAACGTCAAAGCCGGCGCCACGATTGGGCGTCGAGACTTTCAGCACCGTGACCGGATAGGCATTCAAGTCTTTGCCTCGCAGCGAAAGCTTGGCGCGCTCGCGCTGCTCCCAAGCGGAAAGAATGGCTGTATCCAGATGATGCAACTTCTCCTCAATCGCGGCGATTTCCTTTTGCAGAGCCGGCACTTCGTCGGTCCGCAACACCGTCTTCGCCTGAATGGACGGCCCGGGGTTCACCCCACCGTCGCCGTCCAGCCCGCGATCGCCGAGCGAATTGAAGAAGGCGAAAAGCTGATAGTAGTCCTGCTGCGTGATCGGATCGAACTTGTGGTTGTGGCACTGCGCGCAGGCCAGCGTGAGACCCAGCACGCTTTCCCCGAGCGTCTTCACGCGGTCGACATTGTAGTTGGTGAGATTTTCCTCCGGGATGGTGCCGCCTTCGTGGGTCACCATGTTGTTCCGCTGAAAGCCCGTCGCGATGAGGTCGGCCTCGGTATGATTGGGCAGCAGATCGCCGGCGATTTGCTCGGTCAGAAAACGGTCGTACGGCTTGTTGTCGTTAAACGCCTGAATCACCCAATCGCGCCACAGCCACATGTTCCGGCCGCCGTCGATGGAGTAGCCGTTGGTGTCCGCATAGCGCGCCGCATCGAGCCAATCGAGGGCCATCCGTTCACCAAAGTGCGGATTGGCGAGCAGCCGATCCACGAGCCGTTCGTAAGCTTTCGGATCGGAGTCTTTCGCAAACGCTTCCACTTCCTCCGGCGTCGGCGGCAATCCCACCAGATCGAGGGAAACGCGTCGAATCAACGTCCGCCGATCGGCCTCTGGCGCTGGCTTCAGGCCTTCCTCCGCCAGTCGCTGGCGAATCAGCGCATCGATGGGATTTGCGACCTCGGCCGACACCGCGGGACGCTTGGGAGCAATGAAAGACCAGTGCCCCTCGTATTTGGCACCCTGCTCAATCCAGGCTTGGATCTTGGCCTTGTCCGCCGGCGTGAGGGTGAGGTGCGCCTTCGGCGGCGGCATCACCTCGTCTTCGTCCGTGCTGTTGATGCGCAGCCACGCTTCGCTTGTCTTCAAATCGCCGGGCTTGATGGCCACGACGCCCTCGCGCTCCGCATAGGCCGATTCCTGCACATCCAGCCGCAGCTTGGCTTTGCGCGCTTTCTCATCGAAGCCGTGGCAGGAGAAACAGTTCTCGGAAAGGATCGGCCGGATGTCGCGGTTATAGTCGATCGGTTTCGCAGCGGAGGCCGAAGAGGCGAACCACCAGCCGCAAACTATCGTAGACGGACCGAGCGAACGTAGGAGTGAAGCGAGACGCATGAAGCGGGTGGCAGAGGAAAGATACTACCAGACATCGTCCGAGACGCGAAGTCTTGGAAAAATTGCAACCCCTCCATCGGTCAGAAATTGCCCGCTGCCTTCGCGAGCTTTACGCGCCGGCCTAAAAATGGAATCCCTGCGCGCAATGAATGTGCACCTCGTCCAGCTCGACAGCGTCTGGGAAGATCCCCGTGCCAGTTTTGCTCAAGTGGAGCGCTTGCTTACCGCGACGCCACCCTCGGCTGGATCGCTGGTGATCATTCCCGAGATGTTCGCCACGGGTTTCAGCCTTGATTTGTCGAAGACTTGCGCGGGCGCAGCGCTGGAGGCGGAGGATTTTCTCGGCGGCATCGCCCGGCGCTACCGCGTGGCCGTGCTCGGCGGCATCACGCGTCCTGGCGCCAGTGGCAAAGGCCGGAATGAAGCGGTGGCGCTGTCGCCCGGCGGCCAAGTGCTGGCGCGATATCTCAAACAGCGGCCTTTTAGTGGCGGCGGTGAAGATCTCGCGCATGAGCGGGGAGGGGAGCCGGTGATCTTTGAATGGGACGGCACCCGCATCGCGCCGCTGGTGTGCTATGACCTGCGCTTTCCGGAGCTCTTCCGTGCCGCCCTGTCTGCCGGCGCGGAAATGTTTGTAGTCATCGCCGCATGGCCAACGACACGCATCGAGCATTGGCTCACATTGCTCCGGGCGCGAGCGATCGAAAATCAAGCGACGGTCGTGGGTGTAAATTGCACCGGCCAGGAGGCGCAGCATCGCTACTGCGGACGAAGCATCGTAATCGATCCACACGGCAACATCGTTGCCGACGCCGGCGAGGGCGAATGCGCGTTGCCGGTGCAGTTCGCCTCCGAAGCTGCGAAGGAGTGGCGCGAGCAGTTTCCCGCGGTGCGCGATTTTCTGCGCTGGAAGTAACTTACTTCTTCCACGCATCCCGCCACATGTCGGGATACCAGCGGCCTTCATCCATTTCGATGAGATCGAAATCCGTGAAGATGCGCCCATCATCCGGCAGGCCGTATTCACGGATCATTTCGGGGATAAATTCGTCCGTCTCGTCGTCGTGCCAGCCGCGCTTGCTCATGAAGCTATTGTAGATGAGCACTTGTTCGTCCGTGAGCCGGCGGCCATGCGTGAAACACCATTCCAGCACTTCATCGTCGGCCTTGCCCGCCAGCACCTGCACTTTCACGCCGGCATATTCCACGCAGAGATAGCGGCACGTACGGCCGTCGAATCCCTGGCCGAGCATGTCGAAATAATCCGCCGGCAATTTGCCCGCGGCGTGCAACCGAATTTTGGAACACATCCGCGCAAAATAAAAGATGCCGCGGGTCTTTTCGAAACAGCCTTTGATGCCTTCGATCTTCATGCGGACCGACTTTGGAATGATTGCGGCCCAATGCGCAAGCGCCGTCCGGGGTCGCTCGTTCTTCCCGCGCACTTGCTCCGCTTCGCCGCCTGCGTCACTTGTAGCACGAATGATCCCATTGACTGAGAAACTGCTCGCCGACGCCGGAGGCTGGGCGGCGATGAAGGAGGCCCGGGCTCTGCTCGCCGCCGGGCGGGTGGTGGAGGCCCGGTATGAGCCGCCGTTGCTGAGCGGGCGCGTGCGGGGAGGGGAGACGGAATATCGCGCGGGACTGCGCATTTCTTCGCGGACGGATATCGAAAACACGTGCACCTGCCCGGAATCCCGGCGGCGCGCGGTGGTGTGCGCGCACTCGCTCGCTGTGGGGCTGGCCGTTCTTTCACCGGTGAAACCTGCGCCGGTGCCCGTAAAATCCGCGGAGCCGCCAGCGGCTCCGGCCTCGCCGTTTTCGACTGATACTGGCGAGCCCTGTGCGCTGCAAATCATCCTGCCGCCGAATTTTGCGGCGGCGTGGGAAAAAGACAGCGTGATGGTGTGCGTGGAGGCAGCCGTCGGGGGACAACGCAAGCCGCTCGCGGCGCTGGACGCGAAACGCACCTACCATGTCGACGAGGCAGACAGCCGTTTCGCGGAAAAGTTTCTCGCATGCACCGGCGGCAAGCTCGCCGCGATGGCGACGCTGCGCCGCGTGGAATTCGTCGAATTGCTCGCCGCACTCGCGGGACATCCACGCGTGACCTTCGGCAAAGCCACCGCCGCGACGATCCATCGCGAGACGGCGAAGCCCATGCTGGAAGCCGTCCGGTCGGAGGCCGGGCTGATTTTGAAAATCGCCGCACCCGCAAAGCCCCAGGCGGTGCGGTTGCTCGGGGCGGCCTCGGCCTGGGAGTTTGAAGGCGCCGCATTTCATCCACTCGTGCGAAATTTGCCGGCGGTCTATCTCCGAATTTTTGAAAACCCGGTCACCATCCCGACCGAAGCCGTGGAGCCCTTCCTCGCTCGCGAGATGCCGATGCTCGCAGAGCATTTCGAAATTACCGGCGATATGGCTGGCGCGGCTGGATCCGGACTCGCTTTGCCCGAGCCCCAGTTCGCGGCCACCATCGAGGGGTCGCTCAATTTTCTCTCGGCAAAGATCGAGGCGATCTACGGCGAACGGCGCGTGACGCTCGATGCCACCGGCGCGGCGCTGGCGCGGTTTGTTCGAAACCGAGCCGCCGAAGACACCGCTTTGCAAAAGCTGCGCGCTTTCGGCTTTTCCGGGCCGGACGGGAAAGGGGAGATGACGCTGAAAAACGAGGGGCGGATCCTGGCTTTCTTCGCCACCGGGCTTCCCCGGCTGCAGCGGGAGTGGAAGGTCACAGTAGGCGAGCGTTTCCAGCACGTGACGCGCGACGTGGAGCGAATCGAGCCGCGGATGGAAGTGCGCAGTTCGGGCGAGCAGTGGTTCGACCTCAGTTATGAACTGGCGACACCCGGCGGGGAGCGATTCAGCGGCGCCGACATCCAGCGGCTGTTGCAGGCGGGACAGAGCCACGTGCGCCGGAAGGATGGCCGCATCGTGGTGTTTGATGGAGGGTTGCTGGACGAATTTGAGCATCTTCTCCGCGAGAGCGCGCCGCAGCAGGTGCAGCCGGGACTTTATCGATTGGACCGCCGGCAGGCCGGAGGGCTCGAAGCTTTCAGCAGCGACAACCATGTGGCGGTGACCGGAGATTCGCGCTGGCGCCAATGGGCCGGCGCCTCGCGCGAACTCGAGAAATTGGCACCGATTCCGTTGGGCGAATTGGAGGCCGCCCTCCGTCCCTACCAAAAACAAGGGATCTACTGGATGCACTTCCTCGCGCGAAATGCTTTTGGCGGAATCCTCGCGGATGAAATGGGCCTCGGAAAAACAGTCCAGGCCTTGGGCTTCCTGCGCACCCTGCGCGGAAAAGGGCCGAGCCTCATCGTGTGTCCGTCCTCGCTCGTGTGGAATTGGCGCGCGGAAGCCGAGAAGTGGACGCCGGGCGCGAGCATCCTGACGCTCACCGGAAGCGGGCGCGCGGGCGACTTCCATAAAATCCAGAAAAGCGATCTAGTAATTACAAGCTACCCGCTATTGCGCCGGGACGCGGAGAGTTACGCCGGGACAGAATTCGCCGCCGTGCTGCTGGACGAAGCCCAGCACATCAAGAATCCGGACAGCCAGAATGCCCAATCCGCTTCGAGTCTGCGGGCCACGCATCGCTTCGCTCTGACCGGCACGCCGATCGAAAACACGGTCCGCGACATCTGGTCGCTCATGCACTTCCTAATGCCGGGCTATCTCGGCAGCCGGCAGGACTTCCGCGATCGCTATGAGCGCGAGATCCAGAACGACCCCACCGGCCCCGAAGCCGCCCGCCTCAGACGCCGGATTCAGCCGTTCCTGCTGCGGCGAATGAAGCGCGACGTGGCCAAGGATTTGCCGGAGAAACTCGAGCAAGTCGCTTACTGCGAACTCACTTCATCGCAATCCGAGATGTACGCAAAACTTGTCGGCGCTGCCCGCACGCAACTGTCCGAGCTCGCCGCGGAGAAAGACAAAGGCAAGGCCCGGATCCTCGCTCTTACCGCGCTCCTGCGGCTCCGTCAGGCGGCCTGTGACCTTCGCCTGCTCGGCTCCGAGCAGGAACTCAAACCCGAGGACGCTTCGGCAAAACTTGAGCTGCTTTCGGAACTGCTGGAAGAAGCACGCGACGGCGGACATCGCGTTCTCGTCTTCAGCCAATTTGTCAGCATGCTCGGCCACATCCGGGAGCGGCTGCGCGAGGAGGGAGTGGATCACTGCTATCTCGATGGTGCGACCAAGGATCGGCAGGCGGAAGTTTCCCGCTTTCAGACCGGGGGCGTGCCGGTGTTCTTGATCAGCCTCAAAGCTGGCGGCACCGGTCTCAACCTCACCGCTGCCGATACCGTGATCCATTTCGATCCGTGGTGGAACCCGGCTGTCGAAGCCCAAGCCACTGATCGCGCGCACCGCATCGGCCAGCGAAGCGTCGTCACGAGTTACAAGTTGATCGCCCGCAACACCGTGGAGGAGAAAATCCTGACGTTGCAGAACAAAAAGCGCGCGGTGATCGATGCCGCCATCGAAAGTGAACAGCCAATGATGCAAGGCCTCAGCATGGACGACATCGCGGAGTTGCTGACGTAGGCGAGGTTTTCAACCTCGCTTAGGATCCACTCCCCGCCGATTTCGTCGCCCGCACGCGGAAAAAGCACGGTCCGCTGCCCAACGATTGGCTGGCGCGATAGGTCACGCTTTCCAGCCCATTGCCCAAAGTCGCCGGGGGCCCGACCGGCAGATTCACTGCGATCCAACTCTGCGGCTGAGCCGGAGTGCTCGTCACTTCGACGACGAAAGCCAGATCGAGCGCTTTCCGCCGGCGCGTGAAAGTCACGGCGCCATAGTCGGTGCCGCCGACATTTACGACCACCGGCTTCGGCACCGCCCGGGTATTCACGGTGCGCGGGTTGGTCCCGAAGGCATACTCGTAAAGATTGTTGTCGCCATCGCCCTCGGGATCGGCCGAGGCGTCGGAGACTGCGGGCGTAGTCTCCTCGACGGCGGTAAAATAATCGTGCCGCCAGCCCTCGAACGTCGCTGAAAAATCGCCGTTCTCGGTCGTGCCGGGGCTGCCGCCGGCGGCCGCACTGATGGCCCATGAAGCGGGGCTGTCATAGCCGTCCCAGGCAGGATTGTTGCTGCGGCTCACCAGCGAGTAGCCACCGCCATTGGTCGGCGCATACCATATGGGATCATAGGTGAAATCGAACACCTCCTCGCCCACGGAATCCAGCAGCCGCAGACGCTCTCCGCTGTTGTCCAGATTGCCCTCGTACTGGCCGGCGATGTTGAAACCCGAGCCGTAACGCTTGATGAATGCAGCTTGCAGCGAAACGAGCACGCAGCGTGCACCAGCCGCCAGCGTGTAGTTCGCAGGGAAGGTGAAATCGATGCCCTTGTCGAACGTCGCGCCGCCGAGCGAGAGCGGCGTGGCACCGGTATTGGTCAGTTCGATGAATTCAAAATCGCTCGCCTGCACGCCGGGAATCGCCGCCAGTTCGGCTGGGATCGGGTCCGTCGGATTGTAGTTGAGTTCCGTGACACGGAGCGCGGTTTGCGCGGCCGTCGGCGCTGCCGGCACGGTTCCCGTGGCGACGACCACATCCTGCGCCTCCGTGGCCCCGGGGATGACCAGGGAAATCGTCTCGCCGCGAGCCGAAAGCTGGCCGCTGTACGGTCCCATCACCATGCGATATTCACCGCCGCGTGGGCTGGCCACACGCGCCCGGAAGGCCGCGGGATTTCGCGCCAGGTGCAGCCGGCCGGTATGCACGTCGCCGGTGGCATTCACCGCACCGCTGCCACTGAAAGGCGGAAGTACCGTGCCACCGCGGAAGGTGTAGGTGACCGCTCCCTTAAGCTTCCAGCCGGACATATCGATATACGTGCCGCTGTTGTTGCGAATGATGAAGAACTCCCGGTCATTGTTGCGCGCAGGAATCTCCGCACCGACCGCCGCGGGGTTGGCATCGATGTATTCGATCTGCACTCCTGTGGGCACCGCGGGCTGGCTGGGCGGAATGAACTGTCCGTTCAGCGTAAGATTGCCATTGAAAAGCTTGGTGCGCCTTCCCGGCAAAAAGGCCGGCGTCGTGTCGCCCAGGCCTTCGGCGTTGTTCGTGGCGCTGGGGTAGGGGGGATTCGGATTGGCACTGAGGATGCGCAGCATCTGCTTGCGCGCGCCGTGATCGAACGTGGCGGCATCGAAATTATTGCCTTGGGACAAGGCCGTCCCGCTGCCGTCGATCCAATATCCCCATTTCTGCAAATCGAGGTCGGCGTCCGTCAAATACGCGGCACCGGGGGGATCGATTAAATCCATGATTTGATTGGCGCGTTGCTCCAGCGGGCCATTAGTGGCCACAGCCGAGACCAGTTGCTGATCCATGAGCGTGCGCATCCGGCGCAGGAACATCTGCGCCATCTCCGGCGCGATGGTGCTGCTCGTGGTGTTGCCGATCAGATTCATCAGCCGGTTGCCCGCGGACACGCCAATCACCAGGCCTTTCTGGCTGTCGATGTCGTCGTTGAAATAGGCCTGCGAGGTCGTCCAGGTATGGCCGAAGCTCAGATCCAAATCCCACGGCAGCAGACTCCATTCGCCCGTCCCGTAGGTGTCGCGGTACACGTAATAGTTTTTGTGGCCGAAGTCGTTGTTGATCATCAGCACCACCGTCGCGAGGTAGTTGACCAGCGACGGAACATCGACGTTGTCGTAAGCGTAGAGCCGGCGGGCCGTGACCGAGTTCGTGGTATTCAGTGCGGCCTCCATCGTGGCCAGATCATTAAAATCGGTATCCGGAAACCCCGTCTTTTTTTCCGCTCCCGACGTGCTGATGAGCGCGTCGTAAACCTTGTAGAGCGCGCCCATGGGATCGAGCCCCGCGCGATCCAGAAAGTCTTCATCGCCGTTCTCCACGAGGTCGTAGGTACCCCAGAAAACACCGTTTTGCTGCACGCGAATCGGATAGGCCCAGTGCGAGGCGATATGGCCGGTAGTAGCGAAAAGGCCATAGGCTATGGTGTGCCGGACTTTGCTCTTGTCGGCGTAGTCGGTGATCATGTTCACCGCGCGCTGGCGCTTCTCGCTGCCATTCCACTCGAAGCGATTGTCCTCGTTGAAATTGAAGTCGTGGCTCTTTTTGTCGACCGGAAAGCCCGAGCTGCTCTGGCCGTGCAGGCCCACGAACACGTTGTCGTAAAAGCGCGGTTTGGTCGCGCCGGGCGCCTGGAAGAACAACGAGCACCGCGTGCCGCCTTCGGTGCGCGAGGCCGACGCACTCTGGACGAACCAGTGCAGAATGGGGAGCTGCGAGGTGGTGATATTGTCCGCGCTGACCGTGCCGTAATATTGCTCGTTGTCCGTGGTATCGCGGAAGGGCGGATCGGTGCTCACCGCGCCCAGATTATCCTTCGCCTCGATGCGCCAGCGCAGCATTTGGTCCACGCCCATCGTGCTGGTGACCGAGGCGGGAATCTGGCCGGTGAAAATGTTGTCGTTCGCCGTGAGATCCGGGGCGATGCCGTCGTCGCGCATGGTTACCGAGGTCTCCGCGTTAAAGTAGACGCGGTATTTCAACTGCACCGGGGTCGTGGTGGCGAGAGGCTTCAAGGTCGCCACTACCTTGCACGTGATGGTCAGCGCCGGGCTCCCCGCCAACCCGGTGGGACGCACGGTGGCTTCATCCGTAGTCCCGCTAATCGCTGGCCCGAGACTGGCCAGTGCGGCGGCATTGGTCGCTGATGGGGTCGGCGAGGCCAAATACGCCGGGGTGAAAGTGACATTCGCCGCATTGCCTTCGAGCACCGGGATGCAGAGACAGCGCGAGCCATTCGGCGTGCCTTGGTTGTCGGTGTCCTCCGTGCTGCCATTGGTGAAATTGAAAAGCTGAATGGCCAGCACGTTCGTGCCGTTCACCAGGGAGTTCTGCGCGGTGGGCAGGCCGAGGGCCTCGTAAACATTCGTGATGCTTCCCGAGCGATCCGACGTCGCGCTCGAATTCCAGGCAAACGAGGCCGGCGCGGCACTGCTGGTAGCGATGAGATTCCCGTTCAGATAGCAGGCATAAGCGTCGTCGTATTTCATCGACAGCTTCAGCGAGGTGTAAGCGGACGGCCCCGATGAGGTGAACGGGATGCGAATCAGCGCCGTGGAGTTTTGCAGATACATCGTCGACTGCAGATTGCCGCCCGAGCCAATCAGCGCGCCGTAGCTTCCCGTGGTGTCGTAGCCAAATCCCGCGGAGCCCGCCTGCCACGCGCTATCGTTGAAACCCAGCCCATTCCAGTTGGCCGGCATGTCCGCCGCCGAGGCGGGCACCTTCGTCTTTCCCGTCGAACCCGCGGGGAGCAGCGTGACAAAGGCCGACTGCGTGGGGAGGCCATAGGAGATATCCTGCACCTGCTGCGGATACCCATTGTAAACGTGAGAAATCGTGAGTCCGTCCGGCTTGACCAGCGCGAGGTAGCTGCCGGCGCTCTTCGATAACTTGAAATTGGTATGCAGCTTTGCGGCATCGAGCTGGCGGTCCTTGCCCGAGCACCACACCAGCAGGCGGGTGCCGGCGGCGAGATTGATCGCGGGGGTACTCACCGGGAACTGCCACTCGCGCAAGTCGCTCGACTTGTCGGTAAGATACCACCCGTTCAGGTTGACGGTGCTGGTGCCGGAATTCCAAATCTCCAGCCAGTCCGAATGGTCGCCGCTTTCATCCACCTTGGTGGTGGTCTGATTGTCGGCCAGGAACTCCGAGATATAGACCTGCCCCCAGACCGCCCCTGTCATGAAGACGTAACATAAAGCGGCCAGCAGGCTTGGGATACGAGGCATAGAAGGAAAATGGGCAGCCGGGTGAAGCTGCCGGCACTGACCGAATTACCTGCGGGCTGACGGAGGCCTTTTGGGAAAGCCGGGAGTGGGTTCGGGCAATAAGACGAGAGGAGGCCCGAGGTTCAATAGGAATTTTCCCGAGACCATGTTCTTAGTTTTGAGGGCGCGTTCCACTCAGGTGTCCCCGGCCCACCGACACTCCATCAAATGCCTCCACCTCGCGATGCTCCGGCTTGGGTTTCGGACCAAAGGTAAACGTCAGCGTTTTCCAGAGATCACCGGGCTGTGACGAGAGCCCGAGCGCGGCGGTTGGCTCGTAGCCGCAGTGCACCATGCAATTTTCACAGCGGGCATCGAGGGCGCGACCGTCCCGGTAACCCAGCTGGCTCCAATCCGTCTTTTCCAGGAGTTCGGCGTAGGTGGCAAAGTGGCCGTCGGTCATCAGGTAGCACGGCCCCTTCCAGCCGCGGACGTTCCTGGTGGGAATGGCCCAGGCGCTGCAGGAGAGCTCGCGGTGGCCGGCGAGGAATTCGAGGTAACCCGGCGTGCCCAGAATGGGAAACTTCCGGCCCCATTCCACCGCGCGCGAAAATTTCTGCCGCGTGGCCTCTCGCGTGAGAAAGAACTCGCCGGGGTCGCGCCCGAGCCGGGCAACCATGTCGCGCTTCGCGGCATCGTAGTCGTAACCCGGTGAGATGGTGTGGCCGTCCACGCCGAGAGTCGCGAGGTAGTGAAAGAGCGCTTCGATCTCCGCCGGGTCCGTTTCGCGGTAGACCGTGGTATTCGTCGCCACCTGATAGCCGAGAATCTTGGCCATGCGGATCGCCGCGATGCACTCGCGGAAAACGCCCTCCCGCTCCACGATGAGATCGTGCGTGTGCTCCAGGCCATCGAGGTGGACGTTCCAATAAAAGAACGTACTTGGCGCAATCACGCCGGCCTTCGGCTCGCGCCCATTTCCGTTGGTGCTCGCAGTTCCGAGAATCGCCGTCGCCTGCTCCCCGGTGATGAGTTCTTCCCGCAGGAGCTCCCGCACTTTGGCCTCCACCAGCTCCGGCTGGCGCACGCGCAGCGCGATGAGGTAATCGCGCATCTTCGCGCGCATCTTGGTGCCGTTGGTGCAGAGATACACGATGCGTCCCTGCGCCAGCAGGCCGGTGGTGAGCGCTTCGATGTGCGGATAAATCAGCGGCTCGCCGCCGCAGATGGAAACCATGGGTGCTCCACACTCCTGCGCGGCCGACAGGCAGTCGGCGAGCGGCATGACGTTTTTCAGCGAAGTGCTGTATTCGCGAATGCGCCCGCACCCCGTGCAGGTGAGGTTGCAGGTGTGCAGCGGCTCGAGTTGCAGGACCGTGGCAAATTTCCGCACCCGCATCAGCTTGTGACGCACGATGTGCGCGGCAATCTTGGCCGTGAGCGCAAAAGGAAAACGCATGGAGGGGACCATGCTAAGGGAGCGCGTGGCATTCGTGCAACGAATTGTCGAAGTTGCTTTCTCGAAGCGTTATTTTCCCTTCCGAGCGACAGGGGCGCCACGGCTACGGCGTGGCTTCGATTCCGACGCCGAGCCGCAAGAAATAGTGGCCTGCCGCAGGATCGAAGGTCCACCGCCTGCGAATGAAACCGGCGGGGACGCCGGCCTGATCCACGCCGGAGATCTCCAAGTCCGGGCGCGGCACCCAAGTTTTCAAATCCGCGGAGCCGTACACGGTCCAGGAAATGGGATCGCCGGCAGCCAAATTCCGCAGCACCAGCTCGGCAAGACCGTTGCGAAGGTGCAGCGGTGATACTTCCGGCAACGCGGGATCGGTCCCGAGGACGAATTCGGAAAGCGCCGGAAGCTGATCGCGGTCGTCGTCCAGTTGCGCCAGCGCCGCACGACCAAGACCGGTGGGCAGGCCGTGATCACGGCTCCAATCCAGAAACGCGTCGCGCACGCTGGCGGGACCATAGGTAAATTGCGCCGTGGCGGTCGTCGCCGTGTCGCTGGTTACGCGTATCCAATGCGCGAGATATCCCGCCGGAAAGACGTACGTGAGCGTCTGGCCCGGCCCGACGGCGAGCGTTGTGAATTTCGACCAGGTATTGTCGCCGAGGAAATCCACTTCGATCGTAAAATTCACCGGCGCGCCCTGCGTGTGCGAGAGCCGGAGCTCTTTGCGATCGTAACCGTACATGAGGTAGGCATCCGACGGCGTGTTGGCCGTCACCGCGGTGTTCAGCCAGGGCCCGCCCACACCACGTGGCTCACCCATGCGCCAAAGATCGTCCACCTCGCCCACCCACAGCGCGGCGTTGCCGTCGGCGCTACGAATCACTTTGTCGGAAGCCGGCGCGGAATCGAGCACGCCCGTCGCCACGAAAAGCCCGCGCCACGAGCAAAAATCCGTGATGCGCTTTCCATGCGTGGCAATGGGCCGCATGCGGCGGCGATCGCCCGCCAGATCGCGCGGAACTTCGTAGAAGGTGCCCTGGCAATTCAACAACTGCCGCTCCGTAACCACCTCGCGAAAGCCGCGCGCCCAGCCCGAGGCAAACTGGCTCTCGTAGCCGGAATCGAGTTTCGGCAGCCGCAACTTCGCCGTACCGAACATCACCCACGCACTCGCGGCGTCGCTACCAAAATCCTGCGTCGTCGCCGCCGTCGTTCGCAGCGAATTCTCCGCGGTGGCATTGTTCACGGCATTGAGGGTGAACGGACCGCCAATTCGGAAGTATCCGCTCGCTGCCGCGCTGCCGCTGGCATTCACGCGCTTTGCTGCCAGTTCCAGCGGGAGGCCGGGATCGTTGACGGTCCGGATCAGGCCGTCCGTAAAGCTCCGCGTGTCCCGGATATCGGCCAGCGCGGCAAACTCATCACCCGCGACCGATGGCGGCGTGGCGTGTGGATATGGATTCGAGACCAGGAAATAAGCGGTAAGATTGGTCGCCGCTCCATTGGTCTTCAGCCGCACCCAGGAGATACCAGCATTATTCAGCAGTTCGTACGTATAACCGCTCGCCGGAATCGTCGCCGTCCGCAGGGGAGCCCAATTGCCATCACCGCTGCTCGTCTGAATTTCCACGCCCAGGGCCGCCGCGCCGCTGTGCCTCAGATGCAGCGTCACCTGGCTGAAACCATCGAGCAGGAAAGGCTCCGACACCGTACCCGCGGCCACGTTTTCATTCAACCACACGCCGCCATGCCCCTGCGGCGCGCCCCATTTTTGCAAATCGCTGAGCTGGCCAAACCACAAATTCGACTGCGCTCGCGGCACGAGGTTGTTATCGAAGCGCGACGTGTCGTTCTTTCCCATCACGAGTCGACCATTGAACGTGCAATAATCCACCGGCATCTTCTCGTAGGTGCAGAGCGGGTGCAGTCCCGCGAAGTTGGTGGACGAAAACGTGGCGGGGAAATTGAAGAACAAGCCGTGCATGTGCATCAGCCACTGGCCCGGCGAAATCTCGCGGATGCGCGGCCATTCCGTAAACCAGCCATGTGCACCGTCATGCGTGTAGCTGCCCTTCGGCAGGCGCCACGTGCGCCAGACGCCGGCCTCGTAAGTACGGAGCACGCTCGATTTTTGATCGAAGCCCGTGACCCATGCCGGGTCGGTGGCTGGGTTGGGGTTGCCCTGAATTCCACCCGGACCGGTGACCTCACAGTGCTGGGAGCGAAAGACCTGCGTCCATGCCGTCATGCGCGCGGGATTGGGATCGCCCGCGCCGCGCACAGTGCCGTCCCAGGTGGCCAGAACACCTGAGGGATATGTCTGATCCGGCTCGCCATTGTTCGCCACGATGAGCCGCCCCTGCGCGGTGTACGCGCCTTTGCCATGATAGCCGGCGACGAAATTGTCGCCCGTGCCCTGCACGTCCGGATACCGCACCACGATGTCTGCCAGGTTGTTCACGTTGATGTCGTACAATCCGTCTTCCATGGTGAAGAGGTAGATGCGGTTGGGATCGGTGAGGTGCGCCGCATTCGCCGTGTAGCGCCCGGGTGCCGTCGCGTAGCTCAACTTGCGAATCCCACCGCTGGCATCGATGAAGTACGGCCCAATGATGAGCGTATTCGTGGCGGTGTGGATGAAGCGATTGGCCGGCGTGCCACCGATGCTCTCGGGCCGGATGATGCGGCTCAGATCGGGCGCAATCTCGTACAGCTTGTCGTCGGAGCCCGTGGGTTCATGCGGCCCATAGGTGATGGCCCAGAGCTTGCCGGCCCAAGGCACTACAGCGCCCGTGCCGCACTCGTCCTGCGAGTTGCTCATCGCGAGATGGGGATAGATGCCGGAAATGTTTACCACCTTGTCCGGCAACGGGGGAACGACGCGATAGTCCGCCGCCGGGGGTGTCGCGGCGGCATCGCTTAGCCCGACGTCGTCCACAATGAACGAATTTCCCGCTGTGAAATTTCGCACAAAGCCAACACCGCTCGCCGCGCTCGTCGTTGCCGCTGCCGAGGCGAAAGAGCGCAGGCCCGTCGCCGCATGCGAAAGCGTGCCCGCGCCGGCATCGGACCATGCCACATCGTACTCCGCCGCTGCCGTGCCAAAGCCACGGCCAATGATGCGGAGTTTTACCGTGGTCGTCACCGGCGCCGCGAAGCTCCCACCGTCGCTGATTCTCGTGAGCGGCAAATAGTCAGGGCCCGCCTTGATCTGAAGCACGCCATTCGTGGTTGTGCGCACTTCAACAGCATCGCTGCCTCCCGCCGTAATCGTGAAGCGAAACGCCTGCGGTTGATCGAAACCGGCGATTTGAAAGGAAACATCCGCCGTGAAATTGGCCGCGCTCGCCGCGGCGTTTTGCGTCAGCGACGCATTCGTGTTGAAAGGCAGGCGTGCGGCCGTGGCGGTGCTATTGAGCCCCGCGACGCTTACCACGCCCGTGGCGGTCCACCCAGTCGGAAACGGTGCCGTTTCAAATCCAGAATTCGTCAGCAGCGATGCTGCGCTCGCCGGCAAAACGAAAGCGATGAGGTAGGAAAGAATGCGAAACATGGCGGGAAGGGAAGGGGAGCCGTCGTCCGGCTCCCCCTCTCCAGCATCTCAGGGAGTCTAGGCGCGGAGGCGCTCCTGCTCCTTGCGGCGGCGGCGCGTGAGCAAGGCGAGGCCACCGAGCAACAGCGTTGCCGCCGTCGGCTCGGGCACCACGACCAGCGCGACATTGTTGCCGTTGTAGTCGTAGTCGATGGTGAATTGATTTTGGCCGACGGTGAAAGTGCCGATGCCATCCACAATCGGGACGCCGCCCACCTGGAAGAGCCCATGATTCCATAAGCCGGAGTAGGTGAGGAACAAAAAGGGCGTGCCCATGCTCAACGCCATATTACCCCCAAGATCGGTGACCGTGAGGCTCGGCGCCGTCGTGAGATCGAGCGTCAGATCGCCAAAGACATTTTGGGTATCGTGCGCCATCGTGGCCGTGTTGATGTCCAAGGCAAAGGTCGAGCCGGCGTCCATGGTGAGCGCCGAGGAATTCAGCAGCCCCAGAACGCCCACTGGCCCCGGCGCCAGCTTGCCGCCGGCCGCCACATGCAGCGTATTCACGGTTCCGTTATTACCGCTCAGCGTGCCGCCGTTTACGGTGACCGCGCTGCCAGTCAGCATGCCATTCACCACGAGCGTGCCGCCGCCGATGGTCGTCGTGCCCGTATAGGAATTCGTGCCCGTGAGCGTCTGGGTGCACGTGCCCAGCTTCACCAGCGAAAGCCTGTTGGTGCCACCGTCGGTCAGGGTCCCGTCATAAATAAAGCTTCCCGCTCCATTGATCGTGAAGATGGCGTCCACAGCACCGCCATTGGTCACCACCCCCAAGGTGCCTGCCGCTTGCGTAAGCCCGGCGGCTTGCTGCTGGTGGCCGTTCAAATCAAAGGTGCTCGCGCCGACGCCATTGGTTCCTACATAGAGCACGCCACCGACGGGCAGCGCATTATCCCGGCCGATTTGCGTGCGGCTACCATAGATGCGCGTGTCGCCCCATTGATTGCCGGCGCCACTAATTGTGATGACTCCGGCCGTCGTGGTGCCACCGCGGAAGATGATGGCAAAGCCGGCACCGCCGTCGGAAATCGTGCCCCCCAGGGTGAGACTCGCTCCGTCCTGCACGCCGATGCGCGTATTCGTCCCGGCGATGGTGATGGGGCCATTCCAGGTGTTGTTGCCGCTGAGGCTCTGCAGAGCGCCGCGCTGCTGCGCCGGCGCACCCGCGGCAAATCCACCCGTGCCGCGCAGCGTGAGAGGCTCGGCGTCGACCGTGATGTTGCCCGAGAGTTGCAGGCTGCCGCCACTCACATCGCTATCCAGATCGCTGCCGCTACCATTGATCGTTGTTCCGCTAATGGTACTTCCCAGCGCCGTGCCATTCGTCAGCCGCAAATGGCTGTTCGTGGTCACGGTTACCGCGCCATTGAAATTACTCGTGCCGCCGAGCGTTACGATTTTTCCGCCGATCGGATTGATCTGCAGGTCGCCGTCGCCGGTGATGGTTCCGCCAAGCGTCGCCGTATTATTCACCGCCAGAATCGCACCGGGGCCAATATTCACCATCCCGGAAAAATTGGTGCCGGTCCCGGTCAGCGCCAGCGTGGTACCGGTGCTGCTCAGGGAGAGCGTGCCAGCAGTGCCGGTCAGCGGAGCCGCGATGGTCAGAATGCCTGGGCGGACGATGTCCAAGGTTCCCCCTTGGATCGTGACCGGGCCGGAGCCGAGCGGAGAAATACCATCCATCACTTGCAGCGTGCCAGCATTGATGGTGGTGCCACCCGAATAGGTGTTCCCGCCGAAGTTCGCGAGCACCAAGGTGCCAGTACCATTCTTTACCAAAGCTCCATTGCCTCCGATGGAGCCAACGCCGCCAAACAGATAGTCGCCGGATAGCGTCGTGTTGTTCACCGTGATGCCGGCGGGCGTCACATTCATGGTGAGGTTGATGTTCCGCGAGCCAGTCGCCGTGTCGTCGAAGATCACGATGTCCGTGCCACCGGTGCCCTGGAGATAGTTCGTCGCGGTGTTGCTGATCTCCGTCTTCCAGTTCTGCGTTCCTTCGATGGCGCCGGTGCTGCTGTCGTCGACGTCCCAATCGGCACTGACGCCGCCCACCCATTGGATCGCCTGATTGACGATGCTGACGTCCACGCGGCCGTCCGTGGTGTTATTGATCAACGTCGCCGAGCTCAAACGGGGCGCGCCCGTGACGTTCGCACTCAGCCCCGCAAAGCCGGCGCCGCCGATGCTGCCCGAATAATCGATCAGCGGAAATATCCCCGATCCAATGCTTCCGCCGCTCAATTGAATCTGCGTCATCCCGTTGGTGGAAAATGAGGTCGCGTTGATGAAGGCGTTGGCCGTGCTCAAGGCAAACGCGCCACTATTCAGTGAGAGCGTACCGCCCGTGGATGCACCCAGCGTCAAGCTGCCGAGATTCAAGGTCCCGCCGGCGGTGGCACGGCTCAGCGCGAAAGTCGCGCCATCGCCGAGGGTCACACTGCCGGTGCCATTCTGCGCGGTGGTGGTGGCCAGCGTTCCGGCGTTGATCGTGGTGGCGCCCGTGTAGCCGGCAGGGCTGCTGATGGTCAGGGTGCCGCTACCGATTTTCGTAATTCCGCCGGCGCCATTGAGCACGGCGGAGATCTTCGCATCGCCAAGAGTCGTGTCAAAATTGACCACACCGCCGAGGTTGGCGGAATCGATATTGGCGCCGATCAAATCCAGCCCCGCCAACGCCGCACCGGACGTCGCGATGGTGCCGCCATTGAGGTTCAGGTTCACGATCATGTTGGCCACCCCCGAGCTGATGCTCTTCACGTTCAAGGTGCCGCCATTGAGATTCACGGTGCCCGTGGAACCGGCAACAACCGCCAACGCGCCAAAATCGATGCGATCCACCGTCAGGCTGCCACTATCGATCGTGAGCGTCCCCGTGGAAGTAGCGCCACCCCGCGCCATGACGTTGAGGTACGACGTCGCGCCGTTAATGATCACATTACCGCCATTGATGCGAAGCAGCCCCGTGGAATTGTTGGCCGAATCGAGTGCGGCTGTGATGAAAGGACCGAAGTCACGGCCCAAGCCGCTTTCCGTGGTGAAAATGAGGGTGCCGGCGGTTACCAGCAAAGTGCCGCTGGTATTCGAGCCGCTCGCAATGCCAAAGGGCCGGGCTTCGTTTCCGACGGCTGCGACGTCGAAGGTGGTGGTGACACCCGGGAAATTGTATTCGATCAACCCATTCACGTTGATGCGGGTATTGGTCAGGACGCCACCCGTGGCCGGAGCCGTGCCATCGCCCCAGTTGGAGCCCAGGATCCAATCACCCGTGGAACCCGCGTTGACATTTTCCTGAAGAGCCCAAGCCGGATCGACGCCTGCGGAAAGCGCCAACACCACGAGGGTCGCCGGCAATCTTAACCGATTGGCAATGGACTGAGCGAGAGGAACAACGGAGGCAATACGAGACGGTGACATAGAGAGGTGGAATAATCCTGAGGGAAGGACGGTCTTTACAACTTGTTGCCACGCATCCGAAATTTCACATCGAACCATAAAATTTTTCTCACACTCCGGATCTTGCTTTCCGAAGTGAAACATTGGGCGGCTCACGACAATAAGGATGGGATCCTGTTCCTGTTGCATGCCCGAGAACCCATCCATCGCTGACGACGCCGCGCTCATCCGAGCGGCGCAACGAGGCGATCTGGAGGCATTCTCTGCGCTGGTGCGCGTCCACCATCACGCCGTGCAGTCGTTCCTCGTGGTTCGTCTCCCCAATCTCCACGATGCCGAAGATCTCGCCCAAGAGGTCTTCGTCACCGCTTTCCGCCAGCTCGCCCGCTTCGACGTGGAGCGCCCGCTCGCTCCGTGGCTGCGCAGCATTGCGTTGAATCTGCTGCGCAATCACCGCCGGAAGTTTCGTCCTGAGAGCGTCGGTGGAAACGAAGAGCTGCAAGCGCTGCTCGAAGCGCAGATCGAATCGCACATCGCCGCCGGCAATGAAGCCGCGCAGCTCACCGCCATGCACGACTGTCTCCAGCAGCTCGATGGTCCGGTGCGCCAGTTGCTCCTCGCACACTACGCCGATGGCGAGACGCTCCGCGATCTTGCCGCGCGCTCCGGGCGCGGGTATTCCGCTGTGGCCATGCAGATGCACCGACTCCGGGAATTGCTGGCCGGCTGTGTGGAGCAACGCGTGGCCACCACCCCTTGACCCATGACCGACGACGTCCGCGAACTGATAGCCCGCGCGCTTTCCGGCGATCTTTCCGCCGCGGAAAGCGAGCGCCTGCTCGCGGCCTGCCGTGCCGACGAAACGGTGCGCGCGGAATTGGGCCGTCTGGCGGTGACCGAACGTCTGCTGCGCGCGGCCCATAGCGAGACGAATGCCGATCTCGCCGCGCGCGAGATCGCCGCCCGGCTGCGATCGGCACCCAGCCAGACCGAGCGCGCCGTGGGCCGTGTCACGCGCCAGGCGTGGTGGTCGCTCTTTGGCCCGCGCCTCGCATGGATCGCCGCCGTCCTGGTGCTGCTGGGCGCGGGCGGCTGGTTCGCCTTTCACACGCGCAGCGTGGCCACGCTTGCGCGCCTGGACGCGGCGACTTTGCGCGATCCAGGCCTCCACTACGGCAGCGGCCTCCGCCCGGGGCAGCGGCTGGTGCTTGTCTCCGGCCTCGCCGAAGTGAGTTTTGCCAATGGCGCCACGGTGGTGCTCGAAGGGCCGGTGGATTTTGAAATTCGCACCAGCGCGAGTGGCTTCCTGCACCGTGGACGCGCCGTGGCCCACGTGCCGGAGAAGGCGCGCGGCTTCATCATCGACAGCCCGCGGGGCCGTCTCGTGGATCTCGGGACGGAGTTTGGCATTTCGGTGGGCGATTCCGACGAGACGGAAGTCCACGTGCTCGATGGCCGCGTGGATGCCCAGTTGCCCGGGCAACCGCAGCCCGTGGAACTTCGCGCGAGCGAGGGCCTCCACATTGGTCGCGCCGGCACGACGTGGCTGAAGGCGGATGAATCCCAATTCGTTACCGAGATGCCGCCGCGCCCGGATGTGACTCCGAACTACATCCACTGGACCTTCGATGAAGGAACGGGGAAGGAAGCTCACAACACCGGCCGCGGCCTCGCCGAGCAGGATGCCCTGCTTCGCCTTTCCAGCTTCAGCGAACAAGGCCCGGGGCCGATCTGGACGGCGGGAAAATTTGGCGGCGCCCTTGAGCTCGACGGCAAAGATTCCTTTGCGGAATGCGACTACCGCGGCATTCCCGGGCGGCAGGCTCGCACCATCGCCGCGTGGATCCGCGTGCCCGTCAAATTCAATCCCACGCAAGGTTACGCCATCATCGGCTGGGGCCACACCAGTCCCGGCGCGGCGTGGCAGATGTCGCCCAATCCCATGAAAGATGATGGCGCCCTCGGGCGGCTGCGCATCGGCACGGGCAAGGGCATGGTCATCGGCAGCCAGGATCTCCGGGACGGCCAATGGCACCACGTCGCGGTGGTGATGTACGGCGGCACGCGGCCGACCACCGGGACCCACGTCCTGCTGTATGTGGACGGCAAACTCGACCTCGCTTCCCGCAAGAGCGTGCGCGACATCCTCACCGATCCCGAGGGCGCGGATCATGGTCTTTACGTCGGACGCAACATCGATTTCCATGGCCAGCCGCTCGATAAAATTTCGGGCGGACCGTTTTTCCGCGGCACGGTCGATGAAGTCTTCATCGTCGCCGCGGCGCTTTCGCAGGAGCAGATTCTCCAGCTCATGCAGCAGAACCGGATGAATTGATCGGGCTGGCCGGTGCTCGGCGCGGATTTCATTGGCAGATCCGGCGCGTCTCGCCAGTGTCCCAGCACATGCTGCCCAGCAAAAAGAGCGCGTTTCGCCTGTTTCGTTTCGCGGGAATCAACGTTTTCCTGCATTGGTCGTGGTTCATTGCGGCGATCTATTTCATCCAGGAATTGCGCGGAAAATACACAGAGCCCGTTTGGAACATTCTCGAGTATCTGTCGCTCTTTGCGATCGTCCTGATGCACGAGTTTGGCCATGCGCTGGCCTGCCGGCAGGTGGGTGGAAAGGCCAATGAGATCATCCTCTGGCCCTTCGGCGGTGTGGCTTTTGTGTCGCCGCCGCCGAGGCCCGGAGCGGTGCTGTGGAGCATCGCGGCGGGGCCGCTGGTGAATGTCCTCCTCGTTCCGGTTTTTTACCTGCTGCAAAGATTCATCCCGATCGACGTGCTGGGATTCAACGGCGCGGTTTGGCTCGAGTCGATCGCGATGATCAATCTGGTGCTGCTGATCTTCAACATGCTCCCGGTGTATCCGCTCGATGGCGGGCAAATCGTGCGGTCGCTGTTGTGGTTTTGGCTGGGGCCGGTGAAGAGTTTGCTGGTCGCGAGTTTTATTGGTTTTTTCGGGGCGGCGGGGCTCGGGGCCCTGGCCATTTACCAGGAAAACTTCTGGCTCGGGCTCATGGCTTTTTTTGTTTTTGCGCAGTGCCAGGCCTCCTGGATCAACGCGCGCAATGTGGCGCGGATTTACAAGCTGCCCCGGCGCTCGGGTTTTGCGTGTCCCGCCTGTGGGGCGGCGCCGGTGGAGGGGGAAATTTGGATTTGCGGCAGCTGCCGGAAGACTTTCGATCCTTTCGTCACGCAGGCGGTGTGCCCGCATTGCGGGGCCGTGCACCCGACGACGCAGTGCATCGATTGCAAGGCGCAGAGCCCGATCGAAAATTGGCGGAAGTAGCGGCTATTTCTGATCGCCCTCGGCCTGCTGGAGCAGGCGATCGAGCACGGCCTCAGCTTCCTGCACTTTGCCGACGTCGAGCAACGGTTTGAGTTCCTCCTGCACGGCGCGGGCGAGAGGCGAAGGGTCCTTCTGGGACTCGGCCCATTTGCGCATGGCGGCTTGCAGGCGCTGCATTTTTTGCTGCATCCGGGCACGTGTTTCATCGCCCACTTTTGAGCCGTGGTCCTTGGCGTAGGCCCGCAGCTTCGTTTGCTGCTCGGGCGTCAGGAGATTTTTGATGCCCACCAGCGCGCTGATGTGGAGGCGTTTGAGCTCGCGCTCGGCATCGAGGACTTTATCGACCTGCGCCAGCAGCGCGGCTTCGTCCACCTTGTCCTGTTTGGCCACCTTGGCGAGCGCGGTATTTTCCTGCTCGAGCTTCTGTTTCAGTTCCTCGGCGCGCGCCTGCAATTTTTGCATCTGGTCGCGCAGCGCCGATTGTTGTTCTTCCGTGAAGCCGATTTGCTCGCGCGCCTGCGCGATGAGTTCCGGCGGAAAGAAAGCGCCGCTGAGCGGATCGCGGGCGTCTTCGGAACGAAGGACAGCGGGGTGCAGAACCGTGGTGAGAAGGAGGGCAAAGACGATGGATTTCATAGTGGTTGGTCGATGGAGGTGAGGGGAGGGAAATCGAGGAGCGGCGCGGTGGGTGAAATCCACGCGGGCAGGGGCGACGGTGGGGCGTCCGGCAGTCCGTTGATGGCGGCCTGGGTGGAAGCCAGGACCGCGGAAAAATCGAGCGTCTCCCGGGCTTCCGATCCGCGTGCGCTGCGGTCGGTGGAATGCCGCCAGGCGAAACCGCCGGCGAGGATGGCGAGCACAGCGGCGGCAGCCAGAGCCGGCCGCTTCCACCATGACAGTGAGGAGACACTCGCATCATTCCGCGTGCGGAGGCGCCGCATCACCGCAGCATGCAAGGCAGGGTCGAAGGGCGGCTCCGGCAGGAGGGCCGCATCGCGCCGCAGCGCGTCGGCAATCGCTTCCTCGGAATGGTCGACCGGTTCTTTCATCGTGATTCAGCGGGTTCATGCGCGATGCCGCGCAGACGGTTCATTTTTTCTTTCATGCGCCGCAGTTTTTTCAGCGCGTGGTGGAGACGGCTTTTCACCGTTCCCGCCGAAATGCCCAGCGCCGCGGCGATCTCGGCTTCGCCGGCTTCGGCATAAAAACGCAGGCGCACGACTTCGCGATGCCGTGCCGGCAGCGCCGACACCATGGCCTGGAGAAACTCCGTCTCCGCCGGGCCGGCATCGCTTTCCTCCGAGTCGACGGCCATATCGCGCGCTGCGGCGGCTTGCTGTTCAAGCGTGGCGAGGGGAATCCGCCGGGAGAACCATCCGAGCATCCGCCGATGGCGGCGCAGCAGGATCACATAGAGCCACGTGAAGAATTCGCAGGAGCCATCGAAACGCCCGAGGCTTTTCCACGCTTCGATCATCGTTTCCTGCACGAGGTCCTGCGCCACCGTGCGCGCTCCGCAAAAGGCCAGGGCCTGGGCCATGAGCCGCGGCTGCTGCGCGCGCATGAGCTCCGAAAAAGCCTCCACGTCCCCGGCGCGCGCCAGCGCGATGAGGCTCGTGAGGTCTTCATGCAGGAGGGCGGTCATGGGATTTGAGCTTAATGCGATACGGGGGTGATGTGGTTCACTTTTTTTGGGGTGCTGGCTGAGGGACTTGAGGGAATTAAGGGACTTGAGGGACCAAAGGGACCTAAAGGGCCAGAAGGGTGCAGTTCTTGTTTTATACGGGAGTGAGGTGGTGGTATTCGATTTTCGAAATTCGCCATCCATATGCTGCTCCAATCTCCATCCACGAGTTCGGAAGAATCCGGACGGAGCGCCTGGCGCAAGCCGTCGCTGGAGGAATTGGGCAATGACTTGCTGGTAGTGGGGCCGACGGAGCGTGTCTTCTCGCTCATGCTGCCGTTTCTTTGCATCGCGGGATTTTTTGTGACGGCGGCGCGAGGTTGGTGGCCGGCGGCGGTGCTTTGCGTGATGGCGCAGAGCTTTTTCACGTACGGCTCGGTGTCGCACGATCTGGTCCACCGTACGCTGCGGCTGCCAGCGTGGCTTAACGAACTGCAGCTCTCCGCGATCGAAGGCCTCAGCCTCCGCAGCGGCCACGCCTACCGAACCAGCCATCTGCATCATCATGCGCATTTTCCCGCGGACGACGATGTCGAGGCCCGGACCGCGGGGATGGGCGTGGTGCGCGCGGTGCTGGACGGCACGGTGACCCAGCCGCGCCTGTGGTGGTGGGCTCTGCGCCGGAGCGAAGGGAAACTGCGGAGGTGGATCCTGGCGGAAGGAATCCTGGTCCTGGTGCTGCTGGCCAGCGCCGCGGCCATGTGGCGCGTGACCCCGCTGCCGGGGATTTACGGCGCGCTGGTGATTGCCGGGAGCTGGATTTTTCCACTGGTGACCGTGGTAATTCCGCACGATCGCACGGGCCATGACGTGCTGTCGCAAACGCGGCTCTTTCGCGGACGGGTTCTGAGCCTCCTGGCTTTCGAGCATTTGTATCATCTTGAGCATCATCTTTATCCCCAGGTGCCGCATCATCGCTGGCCGGAATTGGCGCGGCGCCTGGATCCGTTTCTCGCCGCCGCCGGGGTGCCAGCCATCCGCCTCCTCGCATGAATCGGCCCGCGGAAGAA
>FTCB01000255.1_pt1 | contig 33965 bp, 34 predicted proteins | sample 1639431 | NCBI WGS metagenome assembly FTCB01 (sample SAMEA3914864, study PRJEB12502) | metagenome | biome: forest; material: soil | place: USA | collected 2012-03-12 | depth 0.3 m
GTGAAGGCACCGCCATATTGGAAAGTGATCTGGAAGCCGAGGTTGCGGGGGAAGGGGATGGCCTGGGTGCCGTAGAAGAAGGTGTCGGAGTCGAGATCGTAGGACAGGCGTTCGCGGCTGTTGATGAGGATGGCGACTTAGGCGGGGGTGGCAGAGATAAGATGATTTGGCGCTCCGGGTTAATGGTTACATCGGGCCTAGAGAGTTCCGGCTCGAATAATGGGACGCCTGCGGCGAGACGTCCCTACCTTGATTAAGCTCATGCCGATCGAAATCGGATGTCTCGCAGGTTGATGGCTAGTGAGCGTGAGGGCGTAGCGGAGAGCGACCAAGGGGAGGCGAAGCCCCTCAGCCTGAATAGCATTGTCCCAATGCCGTTCGGTAAGGTTACGTAAATTTTCCCGCGGGCCGCTTGCCAAGGGATGGGGGATGGGGTTATGCGCTCGATGGTCTGAACACCGCCGATCCCATTACTGAGACTTCCGGAAACCGGAGCCTGCTCGCCAATATCCTTGTGCTGGGCGTGGTGGCGGGGTTGTTTCTGGGCATTCTCAATGTGGCGGGGGGATGGGAGGGGCCGGTTTGGGGGGGGACGCAGATTGATTTGTCGTTTTGGAAGTTGCCGCAGTACACGCTGTTTTCGCTGGCGCGGGGGTGGGTGGCGATGGGGTTTTCGCTGATCTTTACCATCCTCTACGCGACGTGGGCTTACTACGATACGCGGGCGCGGACGGTGCTGCTGCCGGTGCTGGATATTTTGCAGAGCATTCCGGTGCTGGGCTTTATGCCGGGGCTGGTGCTGGCGCTGGTGGCGCTGTTTCCGCATAGCAATTTTGGGCTGGAGCTCTCCTGCGTGCTGATGATTTTCACGGCGCAGGTGTGGAACATGGTTTTCAGCTATTACGATTCGCTGAAGGGGGTGCCGGTGGAACTGCGGCAGATGGGGATGATTTGCGGATTTGGGCCGGTGCAGCGGTTTTTGAAAATCGAGCTGCCGTTTGCGGCGCAGGGGCTGATTTACAACTGCATGGTCTCGATGGCGGGCGGGTGGTTTTACCTGACGATCAATGAGGCGTTTACGCTGGGGAACCAGAATTTCCAGCTGCCCGGCCTCGGCTCCTACATGAGCGTGGCGATCGCCAAGGGGGATGTCGGCGCGCAGGTGGCGGCGGTGGTGGCGATGGCGGTGATGATCATCGGCACCGACCGGCTGATCTGGTGGCCACTGGTGATCTGGTCGCGGAAGTTCAAGCTGGAGGACACGGCCAGCGGGCCGATGGAGACGACCATGATCCAGCGCATACTCGCGCGCTCCAGCCTGCTGGGTTTTCTCCATAACGCTCCCCGCCAGTTGGGAAAAAAGATCGAGGAACTCATGCCTCATACGGAAGTACTCGCTCTGCCACCTACGGCGCGAAAACAAGGCGGGCAAACGGTTTACTTCCTGTTGATGATCCCGATCTTTGCCATCGCGGTTTATGGCGTGTTCATGCTCGTCAAAATGATCATCCAGGTGGATCTCCACGACTGGCTGCTCATTCTGCTCAGCACGGCAGCCACTTTCGGGCGAGTGCTGGCCGCGCTGGTGATCAGCTCGCTTTGGACCATCCCGGTGGGGGTGTGGATTGGGTTGAATCCGAAAGTCTCGCGCTACTTCCAGCCGCTGATTCAATTCGCGGCCTCCTTCCCCGCGCCGATGCTTTACCCCCTCGTCTTTGGCTGGATTCTCCTGATCGGAGGCAACCTCGGTTGGGGCGCGATCATCCTGATGATGCTGGGGGCGCAATGGTACATTCTCTTCAACGTGGCGGGCGGCGCACAGGCCATCCCGGCGGACATGGTTTCCTGCGCGGACATCTTTGGGATCAAGGGCTGGACGCGCTGGCGGCAATTCATTCTGCCCGCGATTTTCCCCTCGCTGGTCACCGGTTGGATCACCTCGGCCGGCGGGGCTTGGAACGCCAGTATCGTGGCGGAGTATCTGCAGCAGGGCGGCCAGACCTACAACGCCTTTGGCCTGGGCGACCTGATCAGCCGGGCCACGGCGGCGGGCCACTTCAACCTTTTGGCTGCGGCGGTCGTCGTAATGGCGCTCACCGTGGTCACGATCAACCGCACTTTCTGGAAGCGCATGCAGCGCGCCGGAGACCTATACTGTCGTTTCGGAGGATAAACCATGGAACCACTGATCAAACTCTCCCAAGTGTGGCTGGAATACCCCGGCGAAAAACACGCGCCCACCGCCACCATCCTGCAGGACATCAATCTCGAGATCGCGGAGAACGATGTGCTCGCCTTGCTGGGTCCATCGGGCTGCGGCAAGAGCACGCTGATTCGGCTGGTCGCGGGCTTGATTAAACCAACCCGCGGTGAAGTGACCTTCCATGGGAAAGTGGTCGATTCGGTTTGTCCCGGCGTGGCCATGGTCTTTCAAAATTTTGCGCTATTTCCGTGGCTGACGGTGGAGGGCAATGTGCACCTGCCCTTGAAGCAGGCCGGGCTCTCTGATGAGGACATCGAGAAGCGCGCCAGCCACTCCCTGGAGATGGTCGGCCTGGCGGGCTACGAGAAGGTGTATCCCCGCGAACTCTCCGGCGGAATGAAGCAGCGGGTGGGCATCGCACGGGCGCTGGCGGTGAATCCCGAGGTGCTCTGCATGGACGAGCCCTTTAGCGCGCTGGACGTGCTCACCGCGGAGTCGCTGCGCGATGAGCTGGGGCGGCTCTGCGCGGATCCCGCGAATCCTCTCCGCACGATGATCTCGGTGACGCACAACATCGAGGAGGCCGTGTATCTGGCCAAGCGCATCATCGTGCTGGCGGCGCATCCGGGGCGGGTGGCGCTGGACATCCCCAATCCCCTGCCCTATCCGCGCGATACGGAATCGCCGCAATTCCGCGAGATCGTGGAGAAGATCCACAGCATTCTGACCCACCATGGGCTGCCCGAGCCCGGCCCCGTCGCGCCTCGCGCCACGGCCACAGCGGCATCCGCAGTCCCCCCCGGCGTGACGATGGGCGAGATCCTGGGCCTTGTCGGGCTGTGCGATCGGGAACCGGCGGATATTTTTGAACTGGCGAATGAATTGCACGAGGACTTCGACACCATGTTGGGCATCGTGAGGGCGGTGGAGATGCTCGGTCTGGTCACCACTCCCCATGACCACGTGGTGCTCACGGACCTCGGGCATGCCTTCCAAAAGGCGGATATTCGGGAACGGCGCGAGATCCTGGCGGAACAGATTCACCAGCTGGATCTCTTCCAGCGCGTGGAAACATTCCTGGCCGGCCGGCCGGAACAAACGACCGACATGGGCACGCTGCTCAAGGAGCTGGCCGTCTGGTTTCCCGGCGAGAAAGCCGGGCCTCTCGCGCGCACGGTGGTGAGCTGGGGACGATTTGCCAACCTGATCGACTACGACTCCCCCCTGCAAACGATCTCTCTTTCCGCCCAGGAGCAGAAAGACTTCTCGCCGAGCATCTGATGGTAGGGTCTGATCGCCGTATGGCCGCTCCACTCAAAATCCTCTTCGTCTGCGGTCAAAACAAAAGGCGCAGCCCGACGGCCGAGCGCATCTTCAAGGGAGACCCCCGCATGCAGGTGCGATCGGCCGGAATTTCCGACTCGAGCAAGCGTCGCCTCACGGCGGGAGACCTGGCGTGGGCCGATCTCGTACTGGTGATGCAGCGGAAATACGCGGCCCGGATCAAGGTGGCCTTTAAGGATATCGATCCCCTGCCCTCGATGGAATCGCTCGATATTGGCGACGACTACATCTTCATGGACAAGGGGCTGATCAACATCCTGCGAAGCTCGGTGGATGGCGCCCTGGAGGCCTACTACGAGGAAAAGAATCCGACCGAAGAGTCCTAAAAAAAGCGCCCGGAGCGCGTTCCCGGCGTATCTTCTCGGTGAAGATGATCTCGGAAACGGAAATCCCAGGGTCCCTCGACGTGATGGTGCTGCCGGGAGTGACGCTATTTCCCGGGACCTTTCTGCCGCTGTATATCTTTGAGCCCCGCTACCGCAAGATGCTGGCCCGGGCGCTGGATTCTCACCGCATGTTTGCCGTGGGGCAGCCCACCTCAGCCGAAGACGATGCGAGCCTCTTTTCCGTGGGAGGAGCGGGATTCGTCCGCGCCTGTGTGGCGAATCCCGACGGCACCTCCCACCTCATTCTCCAAGGCGTGGCCCGGGTGGTCTTCAGCGAGTGGACGACCATCGAGGCCTGCCGCCATGCCCGAGTCGCGGTGTTGGATTCCCGTACCACCACCCCCGTGACCGCGAGGGCGCTACGGGGCGAAGTCTTTGCGCTCTGCGAACAGCTTACGGCCAAGAACGAGGATTTTGGCCGGATGCTCGAGACTCTTGCGGAGCACGGCAACGACCCGGAGCAGTTTTCCGATCTGGTTGCGTCCATGGCGATCGGGGACGCCGCCATTCGGCAGCGGCTGCTGGAGGAACTCGATGTGACCGGGCGGCTGGAAATCCTCGCGGCTTATCTGACCCGCCTCGCGGAAAACGCCTAGAGCGTTTTCCATTTGATATGTCGTCTTTTTAGAAAGGAGACTTGGGAGATCGCCCGTTGGGCGAAACGGCGCACAGCACCGTTGCTACAGCGCCTGGCGGCGCGCAGTGTTGATCACGCTCGGCTTAAATCGCCAGGTCGCCGCGACTTATTAAGCCGAAAATGCTCTAGACGTCGGGCGTCTTTTGAGGGCGGGCTCCGAAGATGGCCGAGCCGACGCGGACGAGAGTCGCGCCCTCTTCCACCGCCACCTCGAAGTCGCCGCTCATGCCCATGGAGAGAGTGGAGAAAGGGACGCCGGCTTCCGTGGCCAGGCTGTCGCGCAGGGTGCGCAGGGCGGCAAAGTAGGGGCGTGCTTCGCGGGCTTCCTCCACATAGGGAGCGATCGTCATGAAGCCCTCGACCTGTAGCCGGGGGAGCGCGAGGATTTCCTCCAACTGGCTTCTCACCATGTCGGGCTGGAAGCCGAATTTCGAGGCCTCTCCGGAAACATTGATCTCGAGGAGGGCGCGCGGGAAAAGGCCCAGATCCGCCGCGATGCGGTCGATCTCGCGGGCCAGCTCCAGCGAATCCACCCCGTGGATCAACTCGACCTGAGGCAGGATCTTGCGAATCTTGTTTTTCTGGAGATGGCCGATGAGGTGCCAGCGCACGGCGGAAGGCAGCAAGGGCGCCTTGGCGAGCAGCTCCTGCACTTTGTTTTCCCCAAACACGGGCTGCCCCGCCTCAAAGGCTTCCCGCACGATCTCGGCCGGATGAGTCTTCGACACGGCAATGAGTTCGACCTCAGAAGGTTGGCGCCCTGCCTTTTGGGCGGCGGCGGCGATCTGGGATAGGATTAATTCGAGGCGGGTTGCGATGTTCTCCATAAGCAAAAGTCCTATTTACGTAGCGGACAAATTAGTTTATCTAATGTTGGCACACCTCGATGCAAATTCAATCCTTCAAGGTTTTTTGCGACCTCACCCAGACCGCCAGTTTTTCCAAGGCTGCGGAAATGAACGGCATCACTCAAAGCGCGGTCAGCCAGCAGGTGCGGGCGATCGAGCAGCGGTTTCACGTGAAGTTGATCGAGCGCGGGCGGAAGAACTTTGCGCTCACGCCGGAGGGACGCTGCTTCCTGGAAGCCAGCAAGGAGATCCTGGTCACCCTGGATGGTCTCGGCACGCGCATTCAAAAACTCCAGAACGTGGTGGCCGGAGAATTGCGCATCGCGACGATCTTCAGCATCGGCCTGCACGAGTTGCCCCCTTATCTGAAGAATTTCCGCCGGACGTTTCCCGAGGTTGACGTGCGGGTGGAATACCGCCGCTCCTCAGAGGTCTACACCAGCGTGCTGGAGGGGCGGGCCGACGCTGGCCTGGTGGCCTATCCCGTGGCGCGACGCGGGCTGAAGGCGCTCACTTTTTGGCAGGATCGTCTGGTCATGATCTGTTCCCCCGCGCATCCCCTGGCGGGTCGCAAGCGCCTGAGTCTCTCGGACTTGGAAGGGGAGAAATTCATCGCCTTTGAGCCCGATCTGCCGACCCGCCGCGAGGTGGATCGCAAGCTGCGCGCGGCCGGAGTGAAAATCAAACTGGCGCTGGAATTCGACAATATCGAGACCGTGAAGCGCGCGGTGGAGGTCGAAAACGGCGTCTCCATTGTCCCAGCAGCGGCCGTCCGCAATGAGGTGGAATCGTCCTCCCTGGTCGCCATCGAATTCGAGGCCAAGGACATGTGGCGCCCCCTCGGCGTGCTGGTGCGGCGAGCGGCGCGCATCTCACCTGCCATCCGCGAATTCCTGCTCTTGCTGGAAAATACCAACGTCCAGAATCCCGGTGATTCGACGGAACTGGCCGCTCCAGTCCGGGCAATTTAGGGGGCCGCGCCTCTGTTGGCGGGCTCCAAAGGGCCATTTCCTGAAAATCCTCATGGGAATTCCCGGACAATCGTGCAAGGGTACGCCAACTTTTCGATCACGACATGAAACGCTTTCTCCTTGGCTCCTTCCTGGCCATTCTCTCCCTGGCCGCCTGCCAAACCGCACAAACCCAGAGTAATCCCCAGGTAGTTACGACTGCCGCACCAACGGTCGCCCCCAGCGCGACCCCGGTGGGCGACTCGACTCCCGCCGCGGCAGCCACTCCCGACGCCAGCGTCCCGGCAGCCCCCCATTATTCCTACAGCTCCTGCCACGTGCAGGGACCTTACATCGCGATGACCTTTGATGACGGTCCCAGCGCGAAGGACACCCCCCGCCTGCTCGACATGCTGAAGGAGCGCAACATCAAGGTGACCTTTTTCGTCCTCGGCGAGATGGTGCAGCAAAGCCCCGACCTGCTCAAGCGCATGGCGGCCGAGGGCCACGAAATCGCCAACCACAGCTGGAATCACCCTCAGTTGACCAAGCTGGGCGCCGACGGACTGCGCAAGCAACTGGGCAACACCTGCGACGAGATCGAGCAAATCATCGGCAAGCGCCCCACCCTGATGCGACCGCCCTATGGCGCCACCAACGCTGCGCTGACCAAGCAGATCAATGAGCAATACGGCATGAAGGTGATCCTCTGGGATGTCGACCCGCTGGATTGGAAATACCACAACTCCCAGCATGTCCACGACGAGATCCTCAAGCAGACCCGCGCCGGCTCCATCATCCTCTCCCACGACATCCACCCCACCACGGTGGATGCGATGCCAAAGACCTTTGATGACCTCCTGGCCAAGGGCTACAAGTTTGTCACGGTTTCCGAGTTGATCGCGATGAACCGCGAAGTGCCGCCTGCTCCCAAAAAAGAGGCCACTCCGGCCCCGGCCAAAAAGGCGAAGGAAAATCTAGCCTCGGGGCGTTGAGCCCTCCTCGGCCGGCCATTCCATGACCGGTGCGAAGATCTCCTGCACCGGGCGCCCGTAGCGAAACCCGGAGAGAGCCGGTTGCTCGTCGACCCCTTTGGCCAGGGCCAGATAGTGAAACTGGGTGCCCATGGTTTCGGGATGGAGCAGGGTCTTCATCGTGCGCAATAGCTTTTGCGTCTCGGCCGTGGGCGGGCCTTCCAGGCTGCGCAGCAGTGATTCCGAGGCCCCCACCATGAAGTGATGTTGATCCGCCCAGCCCGCGACGCGGAATCCCACCGCACGAGCGGCCTCGGCCAGAGCCGTGAAATCCACGTGGGCGGTAATATCCTTCTGCCCCACCTCCTCCAGCGGCTTCGCATCGCGATGATGCGCCCGATAACAGGAAAACGTCCCCTCGTTACGATCCAGCGAGAGCAATTCTTCCCGCGTGAAGCCGTAGTCGATCACCAACACGTAGCCCGCCTGAAGCTTGGCCCCAAGCTGCTCGATCCAGGAGCGGCTGGCGGGCCGGAGCTCGGTCACGTACCCCGAGGCGCGCTGCGGCAGAGCGGCTGTTTCCGCCCGCAGATCGGGGCAAGGCGGCTGGCCGACAAAGACAAAATCATCCGCCTCGCAAGCGACCATCAATTCGTCCCAAACCTCCCCGGTCGAACGCACAATGTGAAAAGGCAGCGCATCGAGCAGTTCATTGGAAAAGTGGACCCCGGTAAAAGCCGGCAACTCGTCCAGCCCGCCGACCCAATGGACCTTTTCGGCAAAGGCCGCCAAGCGTTGCTCCTGCTGGCTCCGCAGCGGCTCAGATCCCTCGATGATCCAATACTCCACGAAAGGCATCATCTCCCGGCCGAGAGCGGCCAGGACATCGGCTGCGAGTTGCCCGTCGTTGGCGCCCTGCTCCACGAGGCAAAAGCGCTCGGGACGTCCCAGGCGCTCCCACATCTCCTGAAACTGCCCGGCCAAGATGCGACCGAAGATCGCGCCCACGCTCACATTGGTGTAAAAGTCTCCCCCGGCCTGCCCGATCCTGGCCCGGCCCGACGCGTAATAGCCGAACTGCGGATGGTAGAGCGCCAGTTCGACAAAACGCGCGAAGGTCATCGGCCCCCGGGCGGCGATCTCCGCCGCGATCAGATCACTGAGCTTTCGTGACCTCTCGCACATACACATTTACCTGCCCATCGGCGCCTTTGCGAACGTCGGTGATCAGGAAAGGTCGGCGCGAGTCCCGCGAAAAGGTGGAGCCTTCCGCCGGAGGGCGGCTGCTGCTGGGAAATTCCACAATCACGCGAGTCTTGCTGGTGTTGCGGCCCACTCCCAGATTCTCCGCCGTACTTTGCGAGCGGAGGACCGCGCGATTCTGTCCCGCCGCCGTCACCACGAAATTGCCCTGCAGGTAGATGCGCTCGCCCGATACGCCACGCGTCGCGAGATCCTCCATGTCCGGCACATTGGCCAGGCGGCCACGTGGCATTTGTCCCGGCGGATAGGTCGGCCATCCGCCACCCGAGGTGTTGGCAATCGAGGCAGGCTCGGAATTTGATCCCGTGAAGGCCTGGAGCGGGGGCTGCTCGTCGGGAACCGGCGTGGGCGAGACCTCGGCGATGGCCGCCGGTACGGGAGTGGGCGCCACGGCGGGAGGTCGATTGTTGGCCAAGGCCACCGCCGGCGTGGCCGAAGGGGCAGGCGTTGGCGTGGGCGCTGCTGTATTGTCGGGCATCTTGGGGCGCTCGACCCGTACCAATTGGGGCCCGGCCGGCTTCTTCGGATCGCCGGGCTTTTCCTTGCCGCTGCTGAGTCCCAGACGCATGCGGTAGGCGGAAAGTTTGCCTTGGGCTTCCTCCACCGCATTCGGGTCAATCACTGGCAGGCCCGCCGCGATATTCAGGTGATCGGGCGGATCCAGGCTGAAGGTGCCGGGGCCGACACTCGAGGCATAGCTGCCGTAAAGCAAAGGCAGCGCGGTGAATTGCAGGATGCCATCCTTGAGCCGCTTCACGTTGACCAGTGCGGAAAGATCCACCGTCTTGTCGAGGCGCAGATCCAATCCGGTCAACAGCATGCGCTGCAGCACGGGAACGACGCGCTCATCCGCTGGGAAAACCTGTTCCAGGAGAATCTGCGGATTTTCCGTGGATTGGGCCAATGCGACCACGCCGGAAGGAACGGCATTTTTCTCCGAGAGCTCGTAGGAATCCAGAATGTTGTAGGAACCCACCACATAGGGAACGAGCTCCTGAGTGAGCTTGTAATTGCGGAGATAATTCCTCAGCAGCACCTCGCTGGTCCGCTGCAGTTCGCGGTCACTCATGCGGCTGTAACGCTCCCAGAGCAGCTTGGCTCCGAGAAATTCGCCCCGCGGCGCAGCCGTGATCTCGAAACGCTTGGGGGCATCCAGCTTATGGAGCTTGCTCAAAATTGTGTAGCTCATCGCCTTCTCAGGATGCCCAAAGATGTAGAAGCTGAAGATCCAGCAGCTGATGGCCACCCCGATGAGCAGCAAAATGATAATCGTCCAGACAAACAGGCTGCCCGCCGCGCGAGGCGTCTCACCGTCGCGGCTGGCCAGTTCCGCCGGTCTCGGGCGGCCTTGAAAGAATTTATCCTTCGAATCTCGAGGCATAGAAAATTGCTCTAGGACTGCGCGTTTTCGACGGGTTCAAATGAAGTCCCGCATCCGCAGCTCCTGGTCGCTCGGGGATTCTTTACGCGAAAACCCGCGCCTGCCAAGCCATCTTCATAGTCGATCACGCACCCTTCCAGCCATTCCAGGCTGCCCTGGTCGACGTAGAGTTTGGCGCCATCGCGCTCGATCACCAGATCGCCCGGCTCGGATACCCCGATCGTCATGGCATATTGCAGGCCGGCACAGCCTCCTTTTTCCACGGCCAGGCGCAGCCCGGCCGCCCCGGAATCGAGGCCTTTTTCCTTGACCAGGATGAGAAGTTGCGAGGCGGCAGCGGCAGAGAGTTCGATCACACCCTTTTCTTATGGACGAATCCATGCGAAGTCAAATGGCCACAAGCTCAAATCCATGGGAAAAATACGTGTTCTACCAGACGACGTCGCCAGCCAGGTGGCTGCCGGCGAGGTGGTAGAGCGCCCGGCCTCCCTGGTCAAGGAGCTGGTGGAAAACAGCCTGGACGCCGGTTCCACCCGGGTTTGGGTCGAATATTACCACGGCGGAGCCCGCTTTGTCTCGGTGCGCGACGATGGCTGCGGCATGGACCGGGAAGACGCCCTGCTCTGCCTGGAGCGGCATGCCACCAGCAAGATCCGGGCGGGGCGCGACCTGGAAAGCGTCCGTACGATGGGTTTCCGGGGAGAAGCACTGCCCAGTATCGCGAGCGTCTCGCGGTTCCGGTTGGTCACCCGGGAGGCGACGGCCGAAGCGGGCACGGAAATCGTGGTGGCCGGCGGCCGGGTGGAATCGGTTCGCGAGGTCGGCTCCGCGCCCGGCACCCAGATCGAAGTGCGGGAGCTTTTTTACAATCTCCCCGCCCGTCGCAAATTTCTGCGCGGTGAGGAAACCGAGTCTGCCCATATTCTACACGGCCTGGAGGCCATGGCGCTGGCCAGCCCGGGAGTCGCCTTTGAATGCCGCAAGGATGGCCGGGAAGCCCTGGCGCTGCCCCGCGCCGACAGCCTGGCGGTCCGGATTCGCGATCTTTTTGGCCCGGAATACCTGAACCGGCTTCAGGAAATGACGCCGGTCGAGGGGGAAGGCTTCCGCTTGAGCGGTTTCCTGGCCAAGCCCGGCGAGGGCCGGCGTGACCGGCTCCAGCAGCATGTGATCCTCAATGGCCGACCCATCCATTGCCCGGAAGTGCAGCAACCCCTGCGCGAAGCCTATGCCGACGCCCTGGTGCGGGGAGAACACCCCATCTGCGTGCTCTGCATTGAGATGGATACCGAACTGGTCGATTGCAATGTGCACCCGGCCAAGCGCGAGGTCCGCCTCCGACGCCCCGACGCCTTGCGGCGTGGCATCTTCGACGCCGCCCGCGCCACGCTCCAGGGCAACCGCACCCTCATTTCCCCCGCGCCTGCCCCGGCTCCTGCCGCGCCAGCCCCCGCCCCAACGCCGCAGTTCTCTGCTCCCTTTCCCGTGCCAAGCCGGAAACCGGTCGAGGAGGCTCCTTTCCTGCCCCCGAAAACCCAAGCGGCCCTTCCCCTGGAGGAACCAGAGCCGATGCCCGCGCCACCGGCCCCCGTGGACGAGCGCCCCGCTCCCGTGTCTCCCCTGAAAGCCGAGGCCGATGAGCGGAAATTCAAGCTCATGGGCGTGGTGCGGGGCGACTATCTCGTGCTGGAGGGGGCCGAGGGTCTCGTGCTGCTGGACGCCCGGGCAGCCGCGGAACGCATCCTCTTCGAGTCCCTGATGCGCCAGATGGACGAGGATGAAGTTCCCAGCCAACACCTCCTCATCCCCGCCGTGATCGAGCTGCCCGGCCGGGAACAGGCCTGGGTGACCGATCATCTGGAGGAACTCCAGTCCGCCGGTTTTCAGGTAGAAGCCTTTGGCGGGTCCTCCCTCAAAATCGAGGCCCTGCCCGCGTTCGCGGACGACAAGGATCCCGCCCGGCTCTTCCACGAGATCGCCACCGCCATGCAGGCGGCCGGCAAGCTCACCCGCGGCCGGGGGGTGCGCGAGGCCTTGGCGCGATCCGTCTCCCGCCTGGCGGCCGACGAGCGCTTCTCGCACGACGAGGAAAAGCTGCATCACCTCATGCGCGAGCTCCTGAAGTGCGACCTGCCCTATGCCAGCCCGACCGGGCGTCCCACCATGATCCAGTTCTCCTTTGCCGAGCTCGACCGGAAATTTGGCCGAAAGAGCTGAGATCCCTGTTGCGCAGGATTGCATATTCGGTTCCGCGGGAGTATAGACACGTCCGTGATTGAAAGCCTGCGCATAGAACCAGCCACACTCGACGACCTGCCCGAGCTGACCGAGCTGCTTCATGAGCTTTTTACGGAGGAGGAGGACTTCGTGCCTGACCGGGAAAAGCAAATGCGCGGCCTGAAGCTGATCCTCGAGGGCCCGTCGCGCGGGCGCATCTTCGTCATGCGCAGCCCCAACAAGATCATCGGCATGATCAACCTGCTCATCACCATCAGCACGGCCGAGGGCGGCTTCGTGCTGCTGTTGGAAGACTTGATCATCCATCGCGAACATCGCGGCCAGGGCTACGGCACCAAGCTGCTCGACTACGCCATCGACTTTGCGAAGAAGAAGAAATTCCTCCGCATCACCCTGCTGACCGACAAGCCAAACGAGCCGCAGAAGAACTTCTACCTGAAGAACGGTTTCATCCAGAGTTCGATGGTGCCGATGAGGATGTATTTCTCCGGCGATGAAGCCTGAACACACGCGCGACCTCGGGTTTGCGCGCGTGGATCTGGATCGGGCCTCACGTTGCGCCCGCCCCGAGGTAATCTACTGCGCCGGCAAGCTGCCCACCGAGACGGCCGCCATCGCCCGAGCGCTCCGCGAAAGCGGCCAGCATGTGCTCGCCACCCGGGCCAGCGCCGCCGACTTTGCCGCCGTTCAGGCCCTGTTGCCCGAGGCCATTTTTCACGAGCGCGCCCGCTGCATCACCCTGGGCTCTCCAGCTCCCTCCACGCAAAAATGGACCGTTGGCGTCATCTGCGCGGGAACGTCCGATCTCCCCGTCGCCGAGGAGGCTTCCATTTCCCTGGAGAGCTTCGGCCGCAAGGTGGATCGCATCTCCGACGTGGGCGTGGCGGGCATCCATCGCATCCTCGCCGAAACTGACCGCATCCGCTCCTACGGCGTTCTCATCGTCGTCGCCGGGATGGAAGGCGCCCTGCCCAGCGTGGTCGCCGGCATGGTCGATCGGCCGGTCATTGCGGTACCCACGAGTGTTGGCTATGGGGCGAGTTTCGGCGGCCTGGCTGCGCTGCTTGGCATGCTGAATAGCTGCGGCAGTGGAGTCACCGTCGTCAACATCGACAATGGTTTTGGCGCGGCCTGCGCGGCGGATGATATTTTGCGGCTGACGGACGAGTAAGTGTCCCGCAAGGAGCGGCTAAGTCTACTTGGCCCCGAGTACCGCAACCCCCGCCGAGGCAGCCGCTTTTTGCATGGCACTATCCAGCGTCGCGAGCGGTAACCCTTCTTCAATCGCGATGCGCAAATACGACGCGTCGTAAGCCGATAGCGTATACTGCCTGGCCAGCGCCGCCGCTTCGGAAAAGACATCCGACAAGGGCGCGTCGGAAATATTGATCGGCAGCGACTCAAGCAGTTCGACAAACTTTGCCGACTGGATCTGGGTGAGTCTTTTGCGACGCTCTCCCACGATCAAAACATTCGTCACCTCGTAAAACCACAAAGGCGAGGTAAGCGCCTCTGCTCGCTCATCCAGCAGATCGTTCAAAACACTCTCAACCCGCCCAGTGCGTTCCTCGGGAAAGGCCCACGCCATCGTGAAGGAACTATCCAACACGAATCGCATCACCGGGTTCGCCCCTCATTGATCATTTCCCTGATCGACAGGCCCTTCAGCTTCACGCCCCGAGTCATCGCAAAATACTCTTCGGCGATCTTCTTCGCGCTACGCTTGCTTTTTCCCTCGGCGGGGACCATCACGGCAACTCTGCGGCCATGTTTCGTGATCGCGATGGATTCTCCTTTTGCGACTCGCTCCAGCAATTCGCTCAAGTGGGTTTTCGCGTGAAAAAGCCCGACAGATTCCGAAATCGTTTGCGCCATATCAGCTAGTTTAAACTAGTTGATATCCTCATCGCAACCAATACTTCTGCTCTGCCGTCACCTCAGTTCCCGGCGGTTGTCAAACACCCAAGAATTTCCGCAATGAACAAGAGACTTAATTTATGTCGGCAGTAATTTCCGCAGTCGCTGAGTCGCATCCTCGCGGTCAATCGCTCCCGAGGCTACGGCCAGGGTGAGGTCTTCCCAATCCGGCCCGTCGGGCTTTGGTTCGAGACCGTTGAGCCGAAGGAAGACGAGGCAGGCGCCAAGGGCCGCGCGTTTGTTGCCATCTACAAACGGGTGATTGTTGCAGAGGTAAAAGAGATAAGCAGCGGCCACGTCCGCGATGTCTCCATAAGGCGAGCGGCCACCAAAACTCGCCTGAGGAGCGGCGACCGCCGACTCCAGCAACGCCGGGTCACGCACGCCCTCGGAGCCGCCAAATTGGGCAATCGCCACGCCGTGGATCTCTCGAACGATGTCGACTGTGAGGTGAAAGCAATCGTCAGGCGTCGCTTTCACGCCAGCTTCTTCATCGTGCGGGCATAATCCTTCATGGTATCCTGAATGACGCGCGATACCTCAGCCGCGGAAGGCCGGGGCCGCAACGGCGTGATCGTGAGAGTGCCACCCTCGTGGATTTCCACATTAACCTGATCGCCCGCCTTCAAATGGGCCAAGTCCATGAGCGTGGCATCGAAGATCAAGCCTTGCGAGTTGCCTATCTTGGTGATGGTTTTAACCATGCTGTAAAACTACGTTTTACAAGACGAAAGGTCAAGACGCTGTTCGGCGCGGCCGCTCCCTGAAAGCTCGGGCGGACTGGCTGCGCGGGTCGGCATGCTAAACGGCTGCGGCAGCGGAGTCACCGTCGTCAACATCGACAATGGTTTTGGCGCGGCCTGCGCGGCGGATGATATTTTGCGGCTGAGTGAGGCTTAGCTAGCGCCACGAAAAAGAGAAGCTCTGGAGACTTCCAACTAAATTCCGATCTTTAGGGCTCGCTTGGCGCTCAAAGGTGAAGCTGATCCCGTAACCGTCTCCAGTGTAAGAAAAGAATTCCCCAAAATTTGCTTCAATAGGTATCTCTCCTCTCCGCGGTAAGGTACCTTCCGTTGTCTCAGCCGTTACAATTCCGCCATTGATTTGGATTACGGATTTGCTGGCGTGGCTCGGCTGCTCGGGCGTGTCCTTCGGACTGAAAGCGATATGAAGATGGCTCATCAACTGCTCGGGTTGGTCCTCATAAGCGACAAGCCCGAGGTTATCCCACACCATCGCGATTCGAACTCCGCTGGGATGCATCGGAATTTTCCGCAGCCGCGAGGGCTTTTCAAAACAGGCAAGAAAGTGCTTGGACTCCCTGATCTCAAGCAAATCGTGCTCTCCAAAGAGAACCTGATGTGGCCGGACGCTGATATTCATGCCCGCTCCCGCACTCTTGAAAGGTGCAGAGCCTACCGCTGCAACTGCGTATCCAGCAACCGCAGCACGTGGCGGGTCTGCTCGTCTTCCTCGATCTTGCGTTTCACCAGCTTGCAGGCGTGGATCACGGTGCCGTGGTCCTTGCCGCCGAAGGCGTCGCCGATGTCGCTCAACGAAGATTTGGTGAGCTCGCGGGCCAGATACATGGCGATCTGACGGGGAAAAGCGATATTCGCAGGACGGCGCTTGCTCGTCATGTCAGCCAGACGCACGTCGTAATGCTCGGCGACCTTGCGCTGGATCTGCTCGATGGTCACGGCGCGACGGGCCTGTTCCTGGAAGATGTCTCGCAGGAGGTTCTCGATGACCTCGCGGGTGATCTGGCGGTCGCTGAGTGACTTGTAGGAAGCCACGCGCATGAGCGCGCCTTCCAAGCGGCGCACGTTATTGCGAATGCGGTCGGCGAGGAATTCGATGACCCAGGGCTCGAGGGAGATATTGAGCGTCTCGGCCTTCTTTTTCAGAATGGCGATACGCGTCTCCATGTCGGGCGGCTGCACTTCCGCCGTCATGCCCCACTCAAAGCGGGAAACGAGGCGGTGCTCGAGCTTGTCGATCTCACTGGCGGGACGATCGCTGGAAAGGATGATCTGCTTGTGACCGTCGTGCAGCGTATTGAAGGTATGGAAGAATTCCTCCTGCGAACGCTCCTTGCCGGCGAGGAACTGGATATCGTCGATCATCAGCACGTCGGCCGAACGATATTTTTTGCGGAACTTCACGAGCGTACCGTGCTGGATCGCGTCGATGAACTCGTTGGTGAATTGCTCGCTGGAAAGATAGACGACCTTCGCGCCCTTTTGCGCCGCCATCACGTAGTGGCCAATGGCCTGCAGGAGGTGGGTCTTGCCCAATCCGCTGCCGCCGTAGATGAAGAAAGGATTATAGGTCTTGGCCGGGGCCTTGGCCACCGCGATGGCCGCGCCCTGGGCAAACTGGTTGTTCGAGCCCACCACGAAGGTGTCGAACGTATTGCGGGGATTCATCCCGGTGGTGCCGGGCGAGAGGGGGCGTTCCTTCACCGCAGCCACGCGGCTGGGGGCGGGCGCTTCGTCACCTGGCACATTCTGCTGCTTGGGCTGGGAGACGGGAGATTCTTCCTTGCCGGGAGCCACAAAGGATATCTTGCGAGAGGCTCCGAGAACCTCGGAAGCCGCATCGTGCACCAACGGCAAATAGTTGCTCTCGATGAAGAACTGATGGATCGGATTTGGGACGCTCAAAACGAGCTTTGAACCGTCGTCGGAAATGACGTCGACACCAGCGAACCAACGCTCAAATCCGTCCGCGCTGATACGCTCACGAATGACGGCAGAAACCGAGGTCCAAATTTGTCCGTAATTCAATGTCATAGAGAGTTATACACGTGCTTCCCTGAACTCCCCGGCGGTACGAATCAGCGGCGATTGGGCGAGGGACAGAAAAGCGGGAACCGCCTTCTGAGCCAAGCTTTTTTGCAAAAAAATTGAGAGCAAATTCATTTTAAAATCATTACCGTTAATGACTTGCGACTATTTTATTAGATAATTCCCTGAGGAAATATCCCGAGCACGACCGTTCTGCCTTCTTAGCGATGTCTAAGCATGCCAGAGGCAAGGTTGGGGGGACGGCAATGATCTTCACAAGTTATTCACAGGCGGCTTTTCCTTAGGTGCCGCAAGCGGCTGGAGAATAGAAATCAGAGGGCAATTCGCTCAAGAAAAAATGGCGAAAACGGCCAACTATATTTCGGGGAAAAGGGGCAAATTTTCTTGACCCTCCAAACCATCAAGCAACCAAGCCCTTTGCACGCGCAAGGTGCTCGGAGGCGACCCTGATTTGAGCATCGGGGGTGCGAAAAAAGAGGGCGACCGAAAAGGTCACCACGGCCCCAAACGCGACCCGCCAGGGGAACTCGATCTTCGGCAGCCAGGGCGGCGACCAGAGGACAGGGAGAGCTCCGCCCTCGAGCGGTGGATGCAGCAGAGCCCACAAATCGTTGTGCAGCCCACTCAAAAGGGCCACCACCACAAAGCCGCAGAACATCGCGATGAGGTTCCCTACCTCGCTGCCGCGATGCTTCGTGAGCAGACCAACGAGGAATACACCGAGGAGAGAGCCGTAGGTGTAGCCAAAAATGCCCAGCACGACAGGGATGATCCGCGCGTGCAGCACCACCACCCCGTAAGCCGTGCACACGCCGATGATCACCAGCAAAATGGAAAACACCACCGTGCTCTGGCGCGCCACGCGCACCACCTGCAGGTCCGACGCGTCCTTGCGAATATACGGCCGGTACCAATCCTCCGTGAAGCTCGTCGCCAGCGCATTGAGTGCCGTGCTCAGGGAGCCCATCGCCGTGGCAAAGATGCCCGCAATCAAAACGCCGCGCAGCCCCGGCGGCATCTCGTGCACGATGTAGTAGGCGAACGGCGCCTCCTTGCCGGGCTGATGATAAAAGGCCCAGAGAAGGATGCCGACAAAGAGAAAGATCAGCACCAGCGGAAGATCCGCCAAGCCTGATAAAATCAAGGAGAGACGGCTTCGCACGTGATCCTTCGCGGTCAGCATGCGCTGCACCATGTCCTGGTCGGTGCCGTGCGTCGCGAGCGTGGTGAAGGTCGATCCAATCAGCGCGGCCCAGATCGTATACTCACTCTCCAGGATGCCCCGAACGTCCTGCAAAAAACTATGATCGGGCGTCAGTCCGTTGCTCCAGAATTCCATGGCATGCCCCGCGATCTGCGTCGCCTGGGTGGTGGCCGCCGGCAAGCCATCGCGTGCCACCACGGTGGGATCCACCGTCACCGCGTGGGCCGTGTCCAACGCCGCCGCCAGCCCGCCCGGAATGTTGCCGAGCAACGACCAGATGGCAAAGCCCAGCGCGGCCAGCATGATGCAGGCCTGGATCACATCGGTCCACACCACCGCCTTGATGCCGCCCAATGCCGTATAAATCGTGGTAAGCGTGGTGATGAGGACCAGCGCAATCGCGTAGATCCACACCTTTTGCAACGGCTCCAGCTTGGCCCCCGAGATCATCTCGTAGCCCAGCACAAACACGATCGCGGCCACATACAGCCGCGTGCCGCTGGCCAGGGCGCGCGTCACCAGGAAGATGGCAGAGGCGGCGTCCTTGGTCCGAACCCCGAACCGCAGCAGCAGATACTCGTAAATCGAGACCACCCGGTAATCGTAGTACGGCTTGATGAAGACATACGCGATGATGACCCGCGCAAGGATCGTGCCGATGGCCAATTGTGCGTAGGTGAAGTTCCGCAGGGCATACCCCTCCCCCGGCGCACCCAGGAAGGTGGCCGCGCTGATCTCCGCCGCCAGGATGGAGGCCAGTACCGCCCACCAGGGGATGCTGCGGTTGCCGGTGGCAAAGCCTTCGATGCTGGTATCGCCCCGGCCCTTGTACAGGCCGATGCCGATGATCACCGCAAAGTAGAGGACAATGATTCCGGCATCGAGAACGAGACCGCCCGTGGAATTCGCCGGCATCCTCGTCGCGCTAGATGGAAAGCGTTTTCACCAGCACCTTGGAGTTGCGACCGCTGGCTTCATACTTCACGCGACGGGCGGCGGGCAGTGTCTCGGGCGGTGCCTCGACAAAGCCGCCCTTCTGCTGGAGATAGTTAAACGCCTGGGTCGAGAGCGCAAAAATCCGCTTCAGCCCTTTTTCCCGGGCCAGATTCTCCACAAAGGCCATCAGCTTCCGGCCAAAGCCCTGGTTCTCGTGGCTCTTGCTCACGTAAAGGCAGGCCAATTCGCCGGAGCCATCCTCGGGATAAATATGCAGCGCCACACAGGCCAGCGGCGCGCGATCGACTTCCAGAATCCAATAATCCTCCAGATGCTCGAGGATCTCGCCCCGCGTGCGATGCACCAGGCCTTCGTTCTGCACGGATTGCCGAATGAGGGCCATGACCGCGCGAACGTCTTTTTTGAAGATCCGGCGGATCTGCTGGTACTCGTTGGAATAAACCATCGTCCCAATGCCCTCGTGGCTGAAAATCTCGGTCAGCAGGGCCTCGTTGACGCTGCCATTGAGCAGATGGACGCGGGGCACGCCTTCCACACAGGCCCGCGCGGCGCACTCCAATTTGGAGGCGACACTCTGCGAGAGCTCGTCCCGGCGGGACTTCTTGAGCAGTTCCTGCGTCTCCGAGATGGACAGCTGCCGGGGCAGCGGGCCAGAGAAGGCCGAGGACGGAGCGAGGTAAATGATCTTGGCGGCCGCGAGTTCCTCCGCCACCTCCACCGTGGCCGCGTCGGAGTTCACCCGATAGGTCCGTCCTTCCCCATCAAAGCCCAACGGCGGGATGACGGGTACGATACCCTGGTCGAGGAGGAGCCGAAGAGCCTTGGCATCCACCTTCTCCACCCGGCCGGTGTATTGAAAATCCTGGCCGCCCAGGATACCCGCGGGATGCGCGATGATGGCGTTGATGTAGGAGGCGCGAAGATCCACGGCGGAGAGACCCTCCATGATCTCATGGGTAAGCCGGATGGCGGCGTCGATGCTGACCTGCAGCGTCGCCTCGTCGGTCACGCCGGTGCCGTCGGAATTGGACATGGTCAGGCCCCGCGCATGGCCCAACAGCTGGATCTGATGGCTCGCGCCGTGTACGAGCACCACCTTCACACTCAGGGACCGGAGCACCGCGAGATCGAGCAGGATATTGCCAAAATTTTCGGAGGCCACCACCTCGCCGTCGATGGCAATGACAAAGATCCGCTCACGAAAGCGGGGCACATATTGAAGGATTTCGCGGAGATCGGAGACGTTCACGGCAAGACAGTGCGGGAAACGTGCGACAAATCAGGCCACACCCTCAAGAGGAAAGTCTCCATCAAGCTCTTCGGCCAGCAGCGCGGTCAGTGCCTCGGGCACCTCCAGGGCGGCCAAAATGCCGCAATTTCGCACTGGCACCAGCTTCCCGTTGGGCAGTTTCCGCGCGATATCCTCGCCACCCGAAAGGGCAAAACCAGACGCGCGATCGGGCCATAAAATGGTTACCGGATGCGGCACGCGGCTGAGCCGCGACTCGATATCGAAGGCCAGCCGGCCTTTCAGAAAGCCAAAGATGGCGTGCTCCGCGCCCGATTGCTGCGCGCAAATGGTCAGCGCCCGCACCATTTCCTCGGTGAGCCGGGAAGGATCGCCCAGGGCAAACTTGGTCAACCACCCGCGAATGAACGGGGCGCGCGAAAGGTAGTTTTTATAAACGAAGCGATTCAGCCCCGGCAATCCGACCAGGGCCACCATGCCGGCGGCCCGCCATTTGCCCGACTCTTTCAAGCCGGTGGGCAACAGGACGATGAGGCGCTCGATCCGCTCGGGATGCCGCGAGGCCAGCAGCAGCGCAATGCCCGCCGTAAGCCCGCTGGCCACGATGGTCGGCCGGCGGCCGCCACAAGTCTCCAGCAGAAACTCCGCCAGGCTCTCCGCATAGTCCGTGGCATCCATCGGTGCGCCAGGGCGCTCGGATTCCCCAAATCCCACCAGATCGGGGACGATTACTTCATGGCCCATGGTGAAGTGAGGATAGACCTTAGACCACTCGTAGGAGGAGGCGCCCAAAAAGATCCCGTGCAGGAAGACCAGCGGCTCACCGGAGCCCGAGACATGGTAAACCATCTCGCCATGCAGCGTGGAGGCCACCCGGGTGGCAAAGATCGCCGGGGAAATATCGTCCGGCATCGGCTCGCGCAATTGGCGGCGGAAACCATACCGCAGCGCCAGCGCTACCGCGCCCATCAAACCCACGCCGATCCCGATGCCCAGAGCGGGTTTGCGTTTCCAGATTTTGAGCATCGTACCTGCACTAAAGCAGGTTTTTCGCAACTGGCCAGCCCGGGTTAAGGAAAGGCAATCAACTCAGCCCGATTATCTTAAACCAAAACCACGCCGTGCTTCCCCTCGACGATTTCGCCGATGGTCCGCCCCTTGGTCAGGCGCTTGGCTTCCGCCTCCTGCTTTTTGGAGACGATCAGGGTCATGCCGATGCCCATGTTGAAGACCTGGTACATCTCGGTCGGGTCGACATGGCCGCCCTGCTCGATGATGCGGAAAAGCGGCGGCACGCGCCATGAGCTGCGGCGAATATTGGCCTGACAACCCTTGGGCAGCACGCGCGGCAGGTTATCGATCAACCCTCCTCCGGTGATGTGAGCGGCGGCGTGGAGCAGGCCCTTGGGCAGCGACGCCATGAGGGGCTGGTAGTTTTTATGGGTGCGCAGGAGCTCCCCTCCGAGGTTTAGGCTCAACTCGGGCAGCCGGGAGGTGACCTTCAGGCCCATCGTTCCAAAGAGCACCCGCCGGGCCAGCGAATAGCCATTGGTGTGCAATCCGTTGGAAGGCAGCCCGATGATCACATCGCCGGGCCGTACCAGGGAGCCGTCGAGCATCCGCGGGCGATCCACCACGCCGACAATCGTGCCGGCGAGGTCATATTCTCCCGCGTGGTACATGCCGGGCATCTGCGCGGTCTCGCCGCCGATCAGCGCCGTCTTGCCGGCCTTGCAGGCCTTGGTAAATCCGCTCAGGAGCTGGCCAAAGACCTTGGTGTCGAGTTTCCCGGAAGCGATGTAATCGAGGAAGAACAATGGCTTGGCGCCGATCACGGCGATGTCGTTGATGCAGTGATTCACCAGATCCTGCCCGACGGTGTCGTGGCGATTCGCGGCAAAGGCGACTTTCAGTTTGGTGCCGACGCCATCGACGCTCGTCACCAGCACGGGATCTTTCATCCCCTTGAAATCAGCGCGGAACAATCCGCCAAATCCTCCAATTTTCCCGAGCACTTCGGGACCATGGGTCGAGCGGACCATCGCCTGGATGCCGCGTTTCACGGTGTTGCCCAGGTCCACATCCACGCCCGCCTGGGCGTAAGCTTTAATTTTTCGCGTTTTCATAGCAAGCGGTGTTCTTCTCTTTCCAGGAGGCGGGTCCGGCCAGCCCGCTTCTCCATCACTAGTTTGTCAAAATCGGCATCGTACGGGATCGGATAGTCTCCGCTGAAACAGGCCGTGCAGAATTCATTGAGGGGTCTTTTCGTGGCCCGCACCATCCCGTCGATTTCGAGATAGCCGAGGGAATCCGCGCCGAGATATTTTCGGATTTCCTCATTCGTGCATTGATTGGCCAGGAGCTTTTCCGGATCCGGAAAATCGATGCCGTAATAGCAGGCAAATTTATGCGGCGGGCAGCTGATGCGCATGTGCACTTCCTTGGCGCCGGCTTCACGCAGGTTGATCACCCGGGAGCGGGCCGTGGTGCCGCGCACGATGGAGTCGTCCACCACCACCACGCGCTTGTCCTTCACCGCCTCGTTGATCAGGTTGAGCTTCACCCGCACATTGAAATCGCGAATGCGCTGGGTCGGCTGGATAAAGGTGCGCCCGATGTAGTGATTGCGCACAAAGGCCGGATAATACGGGATACCCAGCTCCTCGGAGAAGCCCAGCGCCGCATACATCCCGGAATCCGGCACGGGCACGACCAGGTCGGCCTCACAGGGATGCATCCGTGCCAGTTCGCGGCCCATTTCCACGCGAATCTTGCTCACGTTGGACCCGTCAAGATTGCTGTCGGGCCGCGCAAAATAGACGTATTCGAAGATACAGAAGGAGTTCCGGGCCTTGCGGAACGGAAATTCGGATCGGATGCCCGTGTTGTCGATGATCACGACTTCCCCGGGTTTCACCTCGCGAATGTACTCGGCCTGGATCAGGTCAAAGGCGCAACTCTCCGAGGCCAGCACGTAGCATCCGTCTTTCTTGCCCAGGCACAACGGACGAAATCCATTGGGATCGCGAAAACCGATAATCTCGCGCTCTCCCATCAGCACGATCGAGAAAGCCCCCTCCAACCGGCGTAGCGAGGAAAGAATGCCTCCGGTGTTGCCGCTCGGCTGCGCCATGAGGTGCAGCACGATCTCGCTGTCCACCGTGGTTTGGAAAATGGATCCCTTGGCCTCCAGCTCCTCGCGAAGCTGCGCGGCGTTGACCAGGTTGCCATTGTGCGCAATCGCGATCTGCCCGCGGGCTGTGTCGACCACAAAGGGCTGCGCATTTTTGACGTTGCTCGACCCCGTCGTGGAGTAGCGCACATGCCCTATGGCCCGCGTACCCTCCAGACGATCCAAGGACTCGGTATTGAAGACCTGGGCCACCAGTCCCATGCTTTTGTGGAGCGTAAAGGGAGCATCGGAGCCCTTGGCTGAGACGATGCCAGCACTTTCCTGGCCGCGATGTTGCAGGGCAAAAAGCCCGTAATACGTCAGCATCGCCGCATCGGGATGACCGAAAACGGCAAAAACTCCGCACTCGTGAGTTGGTTTAATTTTCAAACGGCTAGGGTCGGGTATCGAAAGAGTGCGGGAAAATGCGGCTTTCCTTTGCGGGTTTCAAGTTTTGAATGTGCCGGGTTGAGCCGTGAGGAAGGATTTCATCGCGCTATCGAAAAGCTTTTGCAGCGCCTCCCTGGTCCCAAGCCGGTATTCCACCGTGTGAGCATGGGTGGTGGTGGGATAATTTTTCACCACTTTTTGCCAGGCGTCGTCCAGGCCGGCGCGAGTGGAGCCCTCGTTGATTTTGTCCTGCACCTCGTTGATCACACTTTGCCCCACGCCACCCGGCGCCTTGGGGACATTGGCCTCGATAAAGTAAAACCGCACCAACTCCGACCCCGTCGTCCCGATATTGACCTCCGTGACCCGCGCCGCGCCATCGACCACATACTCGTGCATGCTCACCGATGTCATGTAGGAGACCCGCACCGCATAAGTGCCACCGGGCAAAGATGCCTGCCAGGTAGCGGCCCGACCGGAAGGAGGGGTGGGCGTGGGCGTGGCCTCCTGGGCGCTGGCCAAAGTGAGGCCCATGAGGGCGGCGAAAAGGGTATTAAGAACGAGTTTCATGGCATTGATGCGGGGTCAAAATTGATTTCTGGCTCACTGATTGATTGGAGTTTCCAATCCCAAGGTTTCCAGCTTTGTCGCTTCCACGCAAACCGGAACTCTTCCTGCAATCCATTCACCTGCTGGGTAATCAGCTCCCCCACGGGAGACCCCCGTCCGGTGAATTTCAACCGCGCCGAGAGCGTGGCCTGCGACCCCTGCCGCACCACCTTGACGTCACTCGGCACAATTTGCAGAAAAATATAGTGCTGAAAAGCTTCGGAACCCAGATGGACGGCCGTCTCGCGGTCGCAGCCCCATTGGTCGCGGTATTCCGGCGTCATCATCCCCTCCACTTTCTTCCAATTGCGGCTGCTCGCGGCATCGAGGAACCGCGCAAAGGCCTTTTTTACCTGACGATCCGGCGAGAACGCATACAGGCCCCAGACCACCAACACGGCCAAAATACCGACGGCGCCTCTTTGAAGCCATATACGATTTACAAGCATCTGATATAAAACGGCTCTGGCTTGCAGGGCCTCTTTTCGTTCCTATCGTGTATTATGCCTTCGTTTCGTCCGAATGTCGCTTTCATTTTGCAAAACTCCGCCGGAGAAATCCTTATTTGTGAAAGAAGCGACGCCGCGGGCTGCTGGCAATTTCCCCAAGGGGGCGTAAAAAAAGACGAGTCGCTCGACCAGGCCCTCTCGCGGGAAGTCGAGGAGGAGCTTGGCCTTCTTCCTCCTCAATATCGGGTTCTCACGACCAGGGGGCCCTACCGGTATCTTTTCACCGACGGCTATAAAAAGAAAAATTACGACGGGCAGGAGCAGCATTATTTCCTCGCCGAGCTGACCCAGGCAGACGCTCCCATCGCTCTCGACAACGCGGCGGAATTTCGCGCCATCCGCTGGCTCCCACCGGCCTCTTATCAGCTCAAATGGATCTCTCCCATGAAGCGGAACGTCTATATCGGGGTGTTTCGCGATTTCTTCGGAGTTGAACTACAACCGGCGGTGGATGAGTGATTTTCAGTTGACTTGATCTGGGAATCGAGGATTCTCCGCGCGATCATGTTTACACTTACGGCGTTTATGGTATTATCCAGTGCTCTTATAGGAGGCGTCTGGTGGGCTTGCCGCAATGACACGGATGCCTCGTAAGGGCACACCACTTGATGACCAATTTTTGGCAAAGATTTACATGGGATCTGAATAAGATTCCCAAAGGCGAGAGCGACCCTCCATCGCCCTATATCCTGCGTCCTGCCCTCGCGGAAGAAGAAGACACCATCCAAAAGGTGGTGAGCACCGCCATGAGCACCGACAGCGGTTGGGGCGAAGTGCAAAAGGCCCTCCTCGAGCGCGTGCGCAAACATATTAGCCAGGCCTTTGAAAAAGAAGAGCAGGGCCAATGCCTCGCTCTTTTGCATGGCAGCCGCATCATCGGATGTTCCGTGATTTCGCCCGACAGCGCAGCCGACAACAATCTAGTGACCGGCCCCTGTATCCTGCATGAGTACCGCAGCCGTGGCCTCGGCAGCTTTTTGCTTTCCGCCTCGCTGAGCGCCCTGCGCGAAGCCGGGCTGGCGACCGCCTATGGCGTCACCCGGGACAAGACCGTGGCCGCCCGCTTTATTTATCCGAAATTCGGCGGCCAGGCTTCTCCCTGGGAGCAGGATTCCGATGTTGCGCCCAAGCTTGCGGCCTGAGTCGCAAAGTTAAATCGCTTTCCTCTTTTCAAATCGTCCGCGCTTTGGCACAGAGAGGGCGTCAATGAACGGGCTGTTTAAGGATTACGACACAGGGGGCTTCTTCGATGAAATGTTTTCCGCACCCGGCGTCGTCCGGCCGCACTACGAGCTTTTAGCCCAACGATTTGCCGAAATGGAGGAAGGCGAGTTTGATCGCAAGCGCCTTCTCGCCGAGAAATCCTACATCAACCAGGGTATCACCTTCACCGTCTACAGCGGCGACGAAGGCACCGAGCGCATCTTCCCCTTCGATCTCATCCCCCGCATTATCCCCGCGGAGGAGTGGGCCCACGTCGAGCGCGGCCTCACCCAGCGCCTCACCGCGCTGAATAAGTTCCTCCACGATATTTACCACGACCAGCGCATCGTGAAGGAGGGCATCATCCCCGCCGAGATCATCAACAGCGCCAAGCATTTCCGCCCCGAGTTCATGGGCTTCGATGTCCCGAAGGATATCTATATCCACGTCTGCGGCACCGATCTCATCCGCGACGACAAGGGCGTCTACACCGTCCTTGAGGACAATGGCCGCTGCCCTTCCGGCGTTTCCTACGTGCTGGAAAATCGCCAGGCCATGAAGCGCGTTTTCCCCAAGCTCTTCCGCAAGTACCCCGTGCGCCCCGTGGATCGCTACGCACAGGACCTGCTCGCCGCCCTGCGCTACGTGGCCCCACATGAGAACCTCGACCCCACCGTCGTCCTCCTCACCCCGGGCATCTATAATTCCGCCTACTTCGAGCACTCTTTCCTCGCCCGCGCCATGGGCATCGAGATCGTCACCGGCAACGACCTCGTGGTGGAAAACGACCGCGTCTACATGAAGACCACCCGTGGTCTCAAGCAGGTCCACGTCATCTACCGCCGCATCGACGACGACTTCCTCGATCCCACCGTGTTCCGCAAGGATTCCGCCCTTGGCGTCCCCGGTATCATCGACGCCTACCGCAAGGGCCACGTCAACCTCGCCAACGCCGTCGGCACGGGCGTCGCCGACGACAAGGTCACGTACTACTACGTGCCCGCCATGATCAAGTTCTACCTCGGCGAGGAACCCATCCTCCCCAACGTCCAGACCTTCCTCTCCGCCAACGACAGCGACCGCAAGTACATCCTCGAAAACCTCGAGCACCTCGTGGTCAAGGCCGCCAACGAGAGCGGCGGCTATGGCATGCTCATCGGCCCGCACGCCACGAAAGCGGACATCGAGAAGTTCCGCGCCGCCATCATCGCCGACCCGCGCGGCTACGTCGCCCAGCCCGTCATCCAGCTTTCCCGCTCGCCCTCCTTCTGCGACGGCAACGCCGAGGGCCGCCACATCGATCTGCGCCCCTACATTCTCAGCGGCGAGAAAACCAGCATCATCCCCGGCGGCCTCACCCGCGTGGCCATGCGCAAGGGCTCCCTCGTCGTCAACTCCAGCCAGGGCGGCGGCAGCAAGGACACCTGGGTGCTCGACGGTGACGATGAGCCCGATGCCCCCGCGCCATCGCAGTCCCAATCTCAATCCCAGAGCAACTGATATGCTAGCCCGCGTCGCCGATTCCTGTTTCTGGCTCAGCCGCTACCTCGAGCGCGCCGAGACCCACGCCCGCCTGCTCGACGTCAACATGCAGCTCCTCCTCGATTTCGAGGATCAGAATCCCAACATGGACCAGCAGTACTGGCGGCCCATTCTCGCTTCTCTGGAGGACCAGGAACTCTTCAGCACTCTCCACGAGCAGATCACGCCCGACGCCGTCATGGAGTTCGTCACCTTCGAGAAGAAGAACCCGACCTCCATCTTCTCCTGCATCGCCTCGGCCCGCGAAAACGCCCGCACCGTTCGCGAGCAGATCTCCAGCGAGATGTGGGAGCAGCTCAACCGCACCTTCCTCTACCTCCGCGATGGCCAGGCCCGCCTCGATTTCCAGGAAAGCCCCATCGATTTCTACCGCCGCCTCGTCGACCAGTTCCACTGCTTCCAGGGCACGACCGACGCCACCATGAGCCACGGCGAAGGCTGGGACTTCATCCAGATCGGCAAATACCTCGAGCGCGCCGATTCCACTTCCCGCGTCCTCGACATCAAGTACCACATCCTCCTGCCTCATGGCGAAAGCGTCGGCGGCCATGTGGATATCACCCAGTGGATGGCCGTGCTCCGCTCCTGCAGCGGCATGGAGGCCTACCTCAAGTCCTACGTCGGCCAGGTCACCGCCTGGGGCGTGGCCGAGTTCCTCATCCTCAACGACGACTTCCCCCGCTCCATCCACTTCTGCGTCGACAAGCTCGACATGGCCCTCCGCCGCCTCTCCGGCTGCGAAAAAGGCAATTTCGTCAACGAAGCTGAGCGCCTCTGCGGCATGCTCCGCTCCAATCTCGACTACGTCACCATCTCCAGCGTCTTTGAAGGCGGCCTCCACCAGTTCCTCGACCAAACCCAGCTTCGCCTCATCGAGATCGCGACCGCGGTCACCGATGTGTACTGCCACTGGATGGACGAAGAAGCGGCGGCGTAAAATCCCCCGATTGACAGCCCGCCCCCCTTGCCCGCATTTTATCGCGTGCATTCTTTTTCGTACAAAAACGGCGCTCTCCACTGCGAGGGCGTAAATCTCGATGAACTGGCCAGCCAGACCGGCACGCCAGTCTATGTCTATTCCGCCGAAACCATCCGGAACAATTTCCGCCGCCTCGACGCCGCGCTGAAGCCGCTGAATCACCTCATCTGCTACGCGATGAAGGCCAACTCCAATCTCGCCGTGCTCAATCTCCTCGCCAAGGAAGGCGCCGGCTTTGACATCGTCTCCGGCGGCGAGCTTTTCCGCGTGCTCAAGGCGGGTGCTCGCGCCGATCAGTGCACCTTTGCCGGCGTCGGCAAGACCACCGAGGAGATCACCCAGGCCCTGCGCGATGGTGTCTATTGCTTCAATGTCGAAAGCGAAGCCGAACTCGAGCGCATCAACGACATCGCCGGCTCGCTCGGCGTGAAGGCCCCGGTCGCGCTCCGGGTGAATCCCGACGTCGACGCCAAGACCCACAAGTACATCTCCACCGGCAAGAGCCAGAACAAGTTCGGCATCGGCCTCGACCGCGCCGAGGAGGCCTACGCCCGCGCGCACGAACTGCCCCACATTTATACGCGTGGCATCCAGACCCACATCGGCTCGCAGATCCTCGATACCGCGCCCTTCGCGGAGGCCGCAGCCAAGCTCGTGCCGCTCGTGGCCAAGCTCCGCGACCTCTACCGGCTTGAGTTCTTCAGCATCGGCGGCGGCGTGGGCATCGTCTACGATCCCGCCCTCGAAAGCGGCTCGCCCGAGTGGTGGAACTCGAACACCCATCCCAAGCACATCACACCTGAAGCCTATGCCGAGGCCATCGTGCCGATCCTCCTGCCGCTGAACATGCGCATCCTCTTCGAGCCCGGCCGCTTCATGGTCGGCAATGCGGGCGCGCTGCTCAGCACCGTGCAGTACGTGAAGAAGACCCCGGCCAAGACCTTCACCATCGTCGACGCCGCGATGAACGACCTCATCCGCCCAGCGCTCTACGAGGGCTACCACGAAATTCATCCGCTCAAGCAAAGCTCCGCCGACCTCGTCACCATGGACGTTGTCGGCCCGGTCTGCGAAAGCGGTGATTTCTTCGCCCAGGATCGCGACATCGCCCCGCTCCAGCAGGACGACCGCATCGCCCTCCTCAGTGCCGGCGCCTATGGCTTTGTCATGTCCTCCAGCTACAACTCGCGGCCCCTTCTGCCCGAAATCCTCGTCGACGGGAGCAAGGCCCAGGTCGTGCGCAAGCGCCAAACCTTCGACGACCTGATCCAGGGCGAGAGCATCCCCGAATAGCTCTCTTAGGGCGTAGCGGGCGGAGGCGATGGCTTCGGCGCGGGCGTGGCGCTCGCGGCGGGCGATGGGCTGGGCAGAGGGTTGTCGGCGGGCGGCACTGTCTTGGCCTCCTGCTCGGAGCCGCCGGAGGGGTAGCCGGGGAGGATGGCCAGACAGGAAAGCGCGGCCGCCAGGCAGGCGATGGGTAGGGCTCGGTTTTTCATACACCTGAAGATCGACGATGGGTTGGTCGAGGGGCTTAGGGGTTTGAGTGGGCTTGGGGGTCGGGGAGACGTCTTGAGGGCTCTGCCCTGCCCTTGTGATGGGGTCGAACTTGCTGGCCGTTGGGGTCAACGGCCGCTACCAAGTGGCTGGCCCGACCGTGATTGAGGTGGCCGACAAATGGGCGCTACTTCTGCACCATGAGGGTGAAGGGGTAGACGTAGGCTTGCAATAAAACCCATACACCGACCAAAGAGGCCAGCGCGAGGCTGTGGAAGAAAACGAGGCGTAAAATACGGCCTTCGTGGCCGTACCAATTGGTCGCGGAGCTGGCGACGACGATGCTTTGGGCGGCGATCATTTTGCCCATCACGCCGCCCGAGGTATTGGCCGCACCCATCAGGATGGGGCTGATCCCGATTTGCTCGGCGGTGATGCGCTGGAGACTGCCGAAGAGGACGTTGGAGGAAGTATCTGATCCCGTGAGGGCTACGCCGAGCCAGCCGAGCAACGTGCCGAAGAAGGGGTACAGCACGCCGGTATGCGCGAGGGCGAGGCCGAGGGTGGCGTCGAGGCCGGAGTATTTGATCACCATGCCAAAGGCCAGCATGGTGGCGATGGTGAGGAGGGGGAGGCGCAATTGATGGAGGGTTTGCCCATAAACGACGACCATGCGACGCGGGGAGAAGCCCATGAGGAATCCTGCCGCTACTCCCGCGAGCAGGATGCCGGTGCCGGAGGTGGAGAGGAGGTTGATTTGATATTCGGCGGCCACAGGCTTGGCCCCGGCGGGGGCGATGGGCGGGGTGCGCTGCACCACCTGGTGGAGGTAGGGCACGGGAACCTTGGACGACGACAGGCGATCGAGCGCGGTGGTGCATTGGGGCGTGCCCCACACGAGGATCACGGAGGTAAGGAGTATCCAGGGGAGCCAGGCCTGGAAGACCTCGCGGCGGCTGTAACGGCAGGCGACGAGGGGCGGGGCCGCCTCGGTGGATGGGTTGGCGGGGTCGTGGGTCTCGCCGGCCCGCCAGAGGGTTTTGGGTTTCCAGAATTTCAGGAGCAGCACGAGGCCCGCCATGCAGGAGACGCCGGAGACGATGTCGACCAGCCAGGGGCCGTGGAAGTTGGAGATGAGGAATTGGGGGACGGCGAAGCAAACGCCCGCCACAAGCGCCGCGGGCCAGGCCCCCAGCATGCCGCGCCAGCCGGCGTAGAGGGTCAAGATCCAAAAGGGTAAAATGAGGGAGAAGACGGGGAGTTGCCTCCCGACCATGGCGGAGAGGGCGTGGACATCGAGTCCGGTCACCTGGGCCAGCGTCGTGACGGGGATGCCGAGGGAGCCGAAGGCGACGGGGGCGGTATTGGCGATGAGGGCGAGGCTGGCGGCCTGGAAGGGTTTGAAGCCGAGCTGGATCAGGATGGCCGCCGTGATGGCGATGGGCGCACCAAAGCCCGCCATGCCTTCCAGAAAAGCGCCAAAGGCGAAGGCAATGAGGATGACCTGGACGCGGGCATCCGGCGCGATGGAGGAGAGGCTTTCGCGCAACACCTCAAAGTGCCCGCGCTGCACGGTGAGCTGATAGAGGAAGACGATGTTGAGAATGATCCAGCCAATGGGGAAGAGGCCGATGGCGGCGCCGTAGAGCACGCTGGAGCCGGCCGCGCTGGCAGGCATGTGAAAGAGTCCTACGGCGATGGCCAGGGCGAGGAGGAGTCCGATGAGGGCGGCAAAGTGCGCGCGCAACCGCAGGGCAATGCAGCCGAGGAGAGCGATGGCGGGCAGCGCGGCGGCAATGGTCGAGAGGACGGGGCTACCGAGGGGGTCGTAGTTTTGGGGCCACATGGGGTGGGCGGACGTTAGGGAAAGAGCGGGGTTAAGCCAAGGAAGGTTCGCGGGCAGGGTTTGGTCAACGGTTAGGCGGGCCGGCGGTGGGGCCAAGCGTGGGGTTGGTCGCTTTATAGAATGGAAAGGTGCGGCCCGATGGCCGGGCCGGAATTGGCACGACCCTGTTTCGGGCAAAGGACGCCACGAGGGAAAGCCCGGAGAGGGAGGATGCGTGAAATACCCTACATTTTTGGGAAGTGGGAGGCTCGGCGGGGGTGGCGATGCGTGAAATACCCTACAAATTTTCAAACGCGCAGGCGGCAACGGCGGGAGGAGAGGCCGGGTTGAAGACCCGAGGCCAGCAAGGATGCGTGAGATCCCATACATTTTTTCAGGCAGGGAGCCGCGGGAGATGGGGAAAGCGGGAGGGAAGGCGTCGGTGAGGGCAGAGGCGGCGGCGATGGGGCGGGCGAAAGGTTGGTGGTGGGGATCGGGGAGGTTTGGCACAGGTGCAGTCAGTACCATTTTTCAAGGGAAGAGTCAATACAAAGCAAGGTAGCGATTGGTTGAGAGGAGGGATTCGGCGGCTGGTCGATGGCAGCTTCCGCGATCTGGCCTGCCTCCGCGCCATGGCCTACGGGGTGGTCGGCGGCGGCTCCGGCCGACAGGCCGAGGCCTTCTATATAGGCGACCGAGACTTCATTCCCAGTTTGCTTCGATTCGCTTTTGGTCCCACGACTGATAGTAGAGATTCCAATCAGGAACGTCGGTCCCCAGCATGAAATCCGTCCCGGCGACGCCCCAACTGCCGAGCCATTCTGGACGCTCTCGGTAAAGATCGATGTAATGCTGAATCCCATTGTCCGTTGATGCGACGTTCCACCCGGAGAGTCTGAATTCTTCCTGGTTGGGCAGGCGATGTTCCCGCTTCACAAAGTCGCGAACAAACGCGGCTGCTGGGAGCAGTTTATCGTTGAAGGCATGCTCAATCTCCGGAGCATGCTTGCGATGGGAAGACCACTCGTTGGAATAGGTGAGGAAGACCCCAAAGACAACCAGACAGGAGAACCCAAAGATAACTACGCTGAAGACGCCACCAAAAATCACGAAAACAACAAGCGCGAGGGGCGCCTGCTTTGTGGATTTGTGGGGCTTCATCGTGGGCCAGAGAGCGCGTGCCAGTCGCCTAGTATGCAATAGACGAGTCTGTTTATCACCCCATTTTGGGGTAATAAACGAGAGAAATCCTCAAAACGGAGGATGGCGGTCACCATCTCTTGAGTGCGAGGCTCGACGAGTCGCGGTGCATCGGAAAGGCGATTTACCTCTGGAATCCGCGCCCATGGAGGTGACTTCAACCTCGTCGCCGAGACGCCGGCTTTCCTGAGCCAGGGCTATTGCGGCAACGGAAAGCGAGCGCGCTAGTGCTTCGTCGCCCCCTTGGGAATCCAGTAGCCGTGCTCCCATTTCCACTCGTTGTGCTTGTCGCGCCAGTTCCAATGTCCGTCGACCCAGATGCCTTTTTTGTAGGGGCTGGGTGGGATTTCTTCGCGGATCGGCGGCGGCTCGGGCGGGCGGGCGGAGGCGATATTGACCGGCATGACCAGGAAGCTGGCGGTGACGGAGAGGAGGGCGATGACGCCGGTTTTCCACGCTGTTTTCATGTCGTGAGGGTAGGTGTGGACGGGACTCTCAACAAGCGGGCTGAACCATGAGCTTACGCTAGGGTTTTGCCTGAGGGGCGGAGGCAAGGCTTCAACTCAAACCAGAACGCGAAGGGCAGAGGAGGAAGGCGAAGGAATACTCCCGCAGAGGCGCTGAGGCACAGAGAAGAGGGAGGATGAGTGCAGCCCGGCAGTGGCGGGCTGAGGATTTGAA